>JAAROH010007810.1_pt1 | contig 31199 bp, 34 predicted proteins | sample 7248631 | NCBI WGS metagenome assembly JAAROH01 (sample SAMN09772309, study PRJNA484901) | compost metagenome | isolation source: Vermicomposting unit | place: India | reverse complement strand
TTTGTAATCAGTGATTTTTTCATAACATAATCCGCTCCTTATCATTGTGATGATAAGAGCCAGTATTGCCAAATAACCGTTTGTTAACCCCTTAATCGGTAGCTATATATTTGCCAAATGAGACGGCTTCGACCATGGAAATTTGAAAAAGAATTCCCTGCTTTAGAATCAAATAATGTGCAAAATTACCAATGTTGTGTTTGCAAAAAGATAAAATCAAATAAGTTCCATGTTCCGCTTCTTCTTGTTTCTACGATTGATTAAATAACGGATGAATATTTCCGTCTCGTATTAGGAAAAAATGGAATTGGTAAATCGCCCCTTTTTCTCATCACAATACGAACGTTGAAAGAGCAAAAAAGATGGATATAGGAGGAATGGAGATGGCTATGTATGATAGGAAGCAACCCTATGTAATACAAGAGAAACCCGGAAAAAAAGCTTATTGTGCTTGTGGTTTGACTGGGAACCCTCCGTATTGTGATGGCTCTCACAAAGGGACAGGAAAACAGTCGCGATTTGCGGGTGCGGAAAATCCGGGAATTTACCGTAATGTGATGGTACCCATACCAAACTTTAATCGCCTTAAATAGTTGAATTTCGCCCCTGTCTGCCAAAAGGCAGGGTTTCTTATTTCTTTTGATTCGATCTACATGAAAGTAATAGTAAGCCTGAGTCTTATAAATTAGGTTGGCGCTGTTACTAGTATTCTGATTTCTTTCCTGTACTAAAGTCTATAATTTTTCAAAAAATAAGTGTTTACCAGTAGAATTATTTTCAAATTCATGTTATCATGGGCTCACTTACAACTGTATATGTAAACTTTACGGTGTTCAAAGTTCCACCAGATGCTGGAATGGAGAACTTAAAAGGGAAGTTCGGTGCAAATCCGACGCGGTCCCGCCACTGTGAAGGGAAGAACACTGCTGATATTAAACCCACTATTTCTGCCTGTGAAATGGGAAGGGGGGCGGTTGTTCGTCAGACCCGAAGCCAGGAGACCTGCCGTGAAGAGAAACACTGCAAAACCACGAGGATGGTGAGGTGTTCAAAGGGGCATATAACACAGGCACGTAGATTGATTTTGCGCTTTTGTTTACCGAAGCATCTTTTCTGTGGGAAAAGATGCTTTTTTATTTTCATTATTAAAGGATGAGAGCGCAACTTGCTAGATTTTCTTATTGCTGATAGAAATTGCATGTATGAAAGGGAGGAAGAAGTGAATGAAAAGAAAACGTATGCTCTCGTTTGCTGCAGTTGTTGCGGGGTTCGCGCTTTATTTTTCGCTTAACGAACCTAACACTGCTTATGCGATGCACATTATGGAAGGCTTTTTGCCAGTAGGTTGGGCCGTTTTTTGGTGGGTGCTGTTTTTACCTTTTTTCCTGATGGGACTTCGTTCTCTTAAGCGATTAACAAAAGAGCAACCGGAGACGAAATTGCTTCTCGGGTTGGCGGGCGCATTTGCATTCGTTTTGTCAGCGCTGAAAATTCCATCCGTGACAGGAAGCAGTTCTCATCCGACCGGGACGGGATTGGGGGCGGTATTGTTTGGCCCGCTGGCGATGACAGTGTTAGGAAGCTTTGTGCTTTTGTTTCAGGCCGTACTCTTGGCACATGGTGGACTAACCACATTGGGTGCAAATGCGTTTTCCATGGCCGTGGTTGGGCCGTTCGTAGCATATAGTGTGTACCGATTGACTGTTCGTTCAACGGGAAAGCAACGTTTGGCCGTTTTTCTGGCGGCGGCATTAGCCGATATGGCGACTTATGTTGTTACTTCTTTACAGTTGGCGCTGGCATTTCCGGCGGCAAGTGGCGGAGTGCTGGCTTCTTTCGCAAAGTTTGCTGGAATTTTCGCGGTTACTCAGATTCCGCTCGCGATTAGCGAAGGGTTGCTGACGGTGCTGGTATGGAACTGGCTTATGGTGTATAACAGACAAGAATTAAACACGCTGCAATCTATTAAACGGGGAGCGTAATTCTTTATGAAAAATTCGGTTTGGAAAATGAATGTGTTGATTATTTTGGTAGTAGCTGCGTTGATGGTGATTCCGCTTGTCATGATTAAAGATTCGGATTTTGGCGGAGCGGACGGCGCGGCGGAACAGGCGGTGACAGAAATGGCACCAGAATACAAACCGTGGTTCGAGCCGCTTTTTGAACCGCCGGGAAGTGAGACGGAAAGCCTTCTATTCGCGCTTCAGGCGGCCTTTGGCGCCGGTATTATAGGGTATGGCATCGGTTATTATAAGGGTCGGGCTACAAAGCGGGAATGTTCGGATGAAGATTCAGCTTGATACGCTTGCTTATACGAATCGCCTGCGCCATGTATCTCCGATTCAGAAACTGGTAATTGGCATTACTATGCTTTGTTTTGTTATGGTGGCGCACGCGCCTACTCACATAGCAGTTTTTGTATGGATGAGTGTCTGGATTGTGGGCTATGCCGGCATTCCTTGGCGTATTTATTTGCGGCTATTGGGGGCAATTTCTTTATTTCTTGCGCTTAGCTTGCCGCCAATTATGCTGGAAATTACGGCGCGGTCAATAGCGGAGATAACAGAGCAGACGGTATTTATTTATTCTTTCGGAGTTTTTCATGTATATATTGGCGTGGCCGGTATGAAGAAAGCGAGCGCGTTATTGCTTCGTTCGCTTTCTTCCGTTTCTTGTTTGTATTTTATTTTGTTGACGGTTCCATTTACGGAAATTTTAGCCGTGCTGCGGCGGATTGGTGTCCCTTGTATGGTGACAGATTTGTTGCTTGTTATGTATCGGTTTGTTTTCGTGTTTTTAGAAACGGTGGAACAGCTTTGGATTGCCTATAAAGCAAGGGGAGCCCGACATGGATTCTCGCGCAAGATGCGGGATGCCGGCGGATTGGTTGCGCGATTATTTGCCCGGACAGTACAGCGTTATCAGCAGCTTTCGATTGGACTTGCGGCGCGCGGATTTGATGGAGACTTGAGGGTAGTAGCTTCTTCACATGCTTTTGTTTCGAGAAGATACGCGGCCGAGGCGGCAGCAGTTTTTTTGCTGTTGGTTGCGCTTGAATGGTGGACGGGAAGGTGAGAAGAATGGACTGGCTTTTGGAAATCGAGGATGTGTGCTACACATACCCGGGAAGTGAAACTCCTGCTTTGAATGGTCTGACAATGCGGGTGCCCAGAGGCAAGCGCTGCGTACTACTCGGACATAACGGCTGCGGAAAATCGACATTGTTTTTGCATATGAACGGAATTTATGCACCAGAACGCGGGGTCGTGAAGTGGAAAGGGGAAGCATTCTCTTATCGGCGTACGTTTCTCAGCCAAATCAGGCAGAAAGTCGGACTGGTCTTTCAAGATCCGGAACAGCAACTTATCGCCAGCACAGTGGCTGAAGATATTTCATACGGCTTATGCAGCGCAGGTCTTTCGGATGATGAAGCGAAGCGGAAGGTGGAACAGGCGCTCGTTCGTTTCGGCCTGGAACATTTCCGCGAGCGTCCGGTGCATCACTTAAGCCTTGGCCAGAAGAAAAGAGTAGCACTGGCCGGAGTAATGGTACTGGAACCGGAGCTTTTACTTCTAGATGAACCAACAGCATATCTCGATCGCCTGCATACGCGTCTTTTGATGAAAGAGTTAGAAAGAATTCACAGAGAAGAAGGGACAACCATTGTGATGGCGACGCACGATATCGATCTAGCTTATGAGTGGGCGGATTGGGTGTTTGTTATCGAAGATGGACGGCTTGCATTGGAAGGTGCACCGAATGAGGTGTTTGCGCGGCGCGATGTGCTGGAAGGGCTACAGTTGGGTGTTCCTCTTTTGTTTGATGTATGGGAAGCACTCGTACCTTCGTTTTTCCCTGAGACAGAAGCGAGGCCACGTAATGTTGCGGATTTGAAAGAACGGTTAGCGAGATGTTTGGTTGATTAATAAAACGGTAACGGGGTGAGATATATGGATGGAAAACGCGGAAAATTACTAATTATCGGATTTGGACCTGGAAGCTTTGAGCACATTACGCAGCGAGCCCGCGAAGCAATTGAAGAATGCGAAGTGATTCTTGGCTATACCACGTATGTGGAACTTGTTCGCGGGTTGTTGCGGGAAGACCAGATCGTGGTTCAGACCGGTATGACGGAGGAAGTAGGACGCGCTCAGGAGGCAGTGCGTCAGGCGGAACAAGGCAAAGTAGTCGGCGTTATTTCGAGTGGTGATGCTGGTGTATATGGCATGGCCGGATTGGTATATGAAGTGCTTATGGAAAAGGGATGGACGGAGAAAGAAGGGATTGCGGTCGAAGTTATACCTGGAATTTCAGCCATTAATTCGTGTGCTTCCTTGCTTGGTGCTCCGATTATGCACGATGCCTGCACCATTAGCCTGAGCGATCATTTGACTCCGTGGGAACTGATTGCAAAGCGGCTGGAGGCGGCCGGACAGGCTGATTTTGTTATTGCTTTATACAATCCGAAAAGCGGGCGCCGGACGCGCCAAATCGAAGAGGCTCAGCGTATATTGTTGAAATACCGTTCGCCGGACACGCCGGTTGGACTTGTCAAGAGCGCGTATCGGGAGCGACAGTCAATCGTCATTACGGATTTGGCCCATATGCTGGACCATGAAATCGGCATGTTGACCACTGTTATTATTGGAAACAATTCGACTCGGCTTTATGATGGAAAAATGATTACGCCGCGCGGTTATCAGCGCAAATATACGTTAAATGCGGACAAGCAGGCGCTGGCTCCACATCAGCGTTTACGTCCAGAAAACGAACCGTGGGCGCTTCACAGTGTGTTTGCGGGTGAGCAGGAACAACAGGCCGAAAAATCATACACCCGTGCGCTTGCAGAAGAAGCGCTTGGCAAGTTGTATGGTACGGCGCCTGAATCAATTCCCCTGGAGACAGCCGGATTTGTGCAGGAGTCTATCTTTGAATTTGCTGTATCTCCGGGTGTTGCTAACAAAAAAATTACGGCTCAGCAAATGCTGGTGCTGGCGGAGATTGTTGGCGAAAAAGGAACGATGGAATATACGCCACATCACCAGATTCGGGTCAGTGTTCCAACGGTAAAGCCAGAGGAGATTACCGCTAAATTGCGGGCGGCTGGTCTGCTTGTGCAGCCGGTCGGTGATGTAGTGACGCTGAAGGCGTGCGATTTCTGCGACGGGGAGAAAAGGGACGCAATTCCATATGCCGAGCAAATCGATGAATTGTTCGGCGGCATGCAGGTACCGAAGGAGCTTAAGATTGGCTTTAACGGCTGTGGAATGGCCTGCTATGGTGCGGTAACGGAAGATATTGGGCTTGTTTTCAGAAAAGGAAAGTTCGACTTATTCCTTGGTGCAAAGACGACGGGTCGTAACGCTCATGTGGGCCAGCCGGTAGCGGAAGGAATTGAACCGGAAGAGGTTGTCGGCCTGATTGAACGGATTTTGCGCAAGTACAAGGAAGAAGGACATCCAAATGAACGGTTCCACAAGTTCTTTAAGCGCGTAAAAGAGATCGAGGGCTTTAAACATGAAGACGCTCCAGTGCGGGTGCTGGTAGAAGCGGTCTGTGGGGATTAAACGGGGAAAGGAGGAATACCATGCAAGCGGTGTTATTTGTGGGACACGGGAGCCGAGATCCGCAGGGGAATGAAGAAATTCTACGGTTCGTCGATGGGATAAAACAGGAGATTCCCGTTCCAGTAGTGGAGACTTGTTTTCTTGAATTTGCTGAGCCGGATGTTATGCAGGGACTTGATGCGTGCGTGGCGCGGGGAGCGACCTATGTCGCTGTTGTTCCGATGATGTTATTTCCGGCAGGACATTCGAAAATTCATATTCCTGCTGCGCTGGATATAGCGCGTGAAAAATATCCGCATGTCCGGTTTATTTATGGGCGTCCAATTGGTATTCATAACGAAGTGCTGAACGTTTTGCAGTCGCGTCTTACAGAGGCGGGATTTGACGTGGAAGAAGAAGCGGAAGATACGGCAATTTTGATTATTGGGCGCGGCAGCAGCGATCCTGACGCCAATAGCGATGTATTTAAACTTTCGCGGCTTTTATGGGAACGTCTGCATGTGCGTTGGGTAGAAACATGTTTTATCGGCGTTACCCGCCCTTCGGTTGAAGAAGGAATTGACCGCTGTCTTAAACTCGGCGCGAAAAAAGTGGTACTCATTCCATACCTTTTATTTACCGGCATTCTCATGAAGCGGATGGAAGACAAACTGGAGCACTTCCGGTCTCAATATTCTGACCGTGAATTTTTAATGACGGAATACATTGGCTTTCATCCGGGCTTACGCCATATTTTCTGTGAGCGGGCTGAGGAAGCGTTGCAAGATGAGGTTAAGATGAACTGCGATACGTGCCAGTATCGCTTGTTTGCGTTAGAGCATATGGATTTGCATCATGACCACGATCATGATCATGGTAACCATCATCACCACCATCATCATGGGCATGCTCACCATGCTCATCATCATGAAGCTCACGAAAAGGAAAAGGAGAAGGCTTAATATGATTCTTATGCTTGCAGGAACGAGCGACGCGAGGGAGCTGGCGTTTCGCATTCAGGGAGAAGGGTATCCACTGTTGACAACGGTTGTCACGGAGAACGCTGCCAAAAGCATGACAGAAGCCGGACTCCCTGTGCGTGTTGGTAGAATGAACGCGGATGAAATTTGTGAGTTGATTCGTGCAGAAGGAGTTTTCGCGGTCGTTGACGCAAGCCATCCGTTTGCGGAAGAAGCTTCGCGCAACGCGCTTGAAGGCGCGAAACGGGCGGATGTGCCGTATATTCGCTACGAACGCGCATCCATTGAAAGGAAGTCGCACCCTTTGATTACAGTGGTGCGCGATTACGTAGAGGCAGCTGAACTGGCCGCACGTCACAAAGGCGTGATTATGCTGACTACCGGAAGCAAAACATTGCACATTTTCGCGGAAAAGCTGGTGGGGTTGCCTGATGTTACACTGGTGGCCCGCATGTTGCCGCGCAAAGACAACATGGAAAAGTGCGAACAGCTTGGCATTGAACAGAAAAATATTGTAGCTATGCAAGGCCCGTTTTCCAAAGAGCTAAATGCTGCACTTTATAAGCAGTACGATGTGACGCTTATGATTACGAAAGAGAGTGGAAAAGTCGGCTCTGTGGACGAAAAGCTGGAAGCGGCGCTGGAGATGGGGATTCCGACAATTATGATCGCTCGTCCGAAAATCGAGTATGGAACTGTGTTTTCTGAGTTTGATGAAGTGATTAAGACACTGAAAGAAAAATTGAAGGAGGCAGCAAACGATGGATTTTCATACCGAGTTTAAACCGTTAACCGTACAGCCGCAGGAGATTGAAGGGAAAAGTTTTGAAATCATTACAGAAGAGTTGGGAGAGCATCCATTTACTGAGGAGCAATATCCAATTGTGCAACGTGTGATTCACGCGTCGGCCGATTTTGAACTTGGAAGGAGTATGGTGTTTCACCCGGACGCTGTTGAAGCAGGGATTCGCGCAATCCGTGAAGGACGGAAGATTGTTGCTGATGTTCAGATGGTACAGGTAGGCATCAGCAAACCTCGCATTGAGAAGTTCGGGGGAAGTGTTCATGTATACATCTCTGATCCGGATGTGATTGAGGAAGCGAAACGCCTGAATACAACGCGGGCTATCGTGGCAACCCGGAAAGCGGTGAAGGAAGCAGACGGCGGTATTTTTGCTATCGGAAATGCGCCAACTGCGCTCTTAGAACTGATTCGACTCGTGAAGGAGGGCGTAGCCCGTCCGGGACTTATTATCGGCATGCCGGTCGGATTCGTGTCTGCAGCCGAATCGAAAGAGGAGTTAGCGAAGCTGGATATTCCTTTTATTACAAACGTCGGACGCAAAGGCGGAAGTACAATTGTGGTTGCAGCAGTCAACGCGTTATCCATCATGGCTGAAAAGCGGGGATAAAGATGGCGGACGAAGAAAAAACATTGCGTCATGGCTATACGACGGGATCAAATGCGACGGCGGCCACAAAAGCCGCCCTTTTGTCCCTTATCCGGCAGGAAGCTGTGACGGAAGCCGAAATTCTTCTTCCGATTGGCGAGCGGGTGACTTTTCATATGCAAAATGTAGAATTTGGGGAGGAAAACGCGACGGCAGGGGTTATTAAAGACGCTGGCGATGACCCTGACGCAACGCATAAGGCTCTTATTGTATCAACTGTAAGCTGGAAGGAAAATCCAGGTATTACATTGGACGGTGGCGTCGGCGTCGGAAGAGTGACCAAACCGGGCCTTCCTGTACCTGTAGGGGAAGCTGCGATTAATCCGGTACCACGCCGCATGATTATGGAGACAGCGCAGGAAGTATTGGATCAATATGGTATGGAACGGGGGATACATATTGTCATTTCCGTTCCGGATGGAGAGGAAATTGCGAAGAAGACGTTGAATGCCCGTCTGGGGATCATTGGTGGCATCTCCATCCTTGGAACGAGAGGGACAGTTGTTCCGTTTTCGACCGCCGCGTTTAAAGCAAGTATTGCCCAGGCCATTCAGGTTGCTGTGGAATGCGGGTGCGAACATGTAATTGCCACTACCGGGGGACGCAGCGAAAAGTTCGCCATGCAGCTGTATGAAGACTATCCAGAAGAGGCGTTTATCGAAATGGGCGATTTCGTCGGTTTTACGCTAAAGATGTGCAAGAAGTACGGCGTGAAGCGCGTGACGCTTGTCGGCATGATGGGCAAGTTCTCCAAAGTTGCCCAAGGGGTTATGATGGTGCATTCCAAAAGCGCACCGGTCGATTTCGGCTTTCTGGCCCGGGTTGCGGAAGAAGCGGGCGTGCCGGAACCGCTTGTGAAGCAGATCCGGGAAGCGAATACTGCTTCCCAGGTAGGCGATCTGATGCGGGAGCAAGGCTGTGATGAATTTTTCCGGCTTTTGTGCCGCTATGTATGTGAATCTGGCTTGAAAGAAATGGACGGTGACGCAGAAATAGAAACGGTGATTATTACTATGAAAAACGAGATATTGGGAAGGGAGAGAGTCGATTGCAGAGCCCGGTCAAAGTGATAGGCATCGGAGATAACGGAGCGGAAAGCCTGCTGCCCGTATACCGGCAGTGGATTGAAGAAAGCGAACTTTTGGTTGGTGGCGAACGGCATTTGGGTTTTTTCCCGGAATACCATGGGGAGAAACTTACGGTAAAAGGCGGTCTTTCGGCTATCGTGTCCAAAATTGCGGAATCGGGCAAGAAGACGGTTGTACTTGCCTCTGGCGACCCGCTGTTTTATGGCATTGGTTCGTATTTGGCTAAGAAGCTACCGGTGGAAATTTACCCCGGCATAAGCTCCATTCAGCAGGCGTTTGCGAAAATGCAGGAAAGCTGGCAGGATTGTGAATTTTTGAGCGTACATGGTCGCAGCATGAAAGGGCTTGTCCAGAAAATTGACGGCTTGGACAAAGTATGTTTGCTGACTGATGAAGCGAATAATCCGGCCGCAATTGCACGTTATTTGCTTTCGTTCGGCGTCAACGAGTACCGGGCGTTTGTGGCTGAAAATCTTGGTGGAGTAGAGGAAAGAACGCGCTGGATGACCATGGAGGAAATGGCGGAGGCGGAATGTGCGCCATTGAATCTTGTAGTTTTGAAACGCGAGGCTCCGGCCCCGCATTGGCCGCTAGGGATCGCGGATGAAGAGTTTGCACAGCGTAAGCCGGATAAAGGACTGATTACGAAGCGGGAGGTTCGTGTGCTCAGTCTGGCCGCCCTGGAATTGAAACCGAACAGCATCGTCTGGGATATCGGCACATGCACAGGTTCGATGGCGATTGAAGCGGCCCGCATCTGTCGCAAGGGAGAAGTATTCGCTATTGAAAAGAATGAGGCCGATTTGGAAAACTGCAGGGAGAACATGCGGAAGTTCCGCACCGATTTTACCGTTGTACATGGGCGTGCTCCCGCAGGATTGGAAGAGTTTGCAGATCCGGATGCGGTATTTATTGGCGGTACGGGCGGTGAGATGAAGGAGTTGCTGCATGTTTGCTGTTCGCGTTTAAAACCGGGCGGACGCATTGTATTGAATGCGGCTACGATTGAAACATTGTACGAAGCAATGCAGGCGTTTGCAGCGGAAGGCTTCGAGACTTCGGTGACGCTTGCTCAAATTTCACGCAGCAAACCGATTTTACATATGAACCGATTCGAAGGACTGAATCCGATCTATATCGTCACGGCGAAACGAAAGGAGGAGAAATGATGGCGAAAGGAACATTATATGGAGTAGGCGTAGGTCCGGGAGATCCGGAGCTTTTGACTGTGAAAGCCTACCGGGTTATGAAAGAATCGCCAGTTATTGCCTATCCGCGCAAACGAAAAGGCAGCAAAAGTTACGCGTACGCGATTGCCGAGCAGTATATCGACCAGAGAGAGAAGGAAATGCTGGGCCTTGTGTTTCCTATGACGAAAGATAAGGACATTCTGGAGCGGGAATGGAACAACACAGTGGATGAGGTGTATGAGCGGCTATCTCAGGGGAAAGATGTGGCGTTTATTACGGAAGGGGACCCGATGTTGTATAGCACGTTCATCCATATGATGCGGTTGATGCAGGAGAAGTATCCGGAGGTTAAAGTTGTCTCAATACCAGGCATTTCTTCTATTAATGGGGTTGCTTCCCGGCTTGGTTTGCCGTTGGCGGATGGGGATGAACACGTGGCGGTAGTGCCTGCGACGGAAGATCGCGAAAAAATGAAACAGGCGCTGTTAACCCACGATTGCGTCGTGTTTTTGAAAGTGGCCAAGGTTATCGATATGATGGTTGATTTGTTAGCGGAATTGGATTTGCTCTCCAAAGCTTCTGTTGTCACGAAAGTAACCTCAGGTGAAGAAGTTATTTGGCCGAACGTGGCGGAGCTGAAAGGGTTGGAGCTTGAATATTTAACGCTGATGGTGGTGAGAAAGTGAAAGTTTACATTATCGGAGCAGGCCCGGGCGATCCGGATTTGATTACAGTTAAAGGTCTCAAGTTGCTGCAGCAGGCCGATGTTGTACTATGGACTGATTCGCTTGTGAATGAAGATCTTATCGCGCGGGCGAAACCGGAAGCGGAAGTGATAAAGACAGCGGGAATGACGCTTGAGGAGATGGTCAATATTATGGTGGACCGCGCGCGGCAGGGCAAACAGGTGGTTCGCGTTCACACGGGCGATCCGGCTGTATACGGTGCGATTCTTGAACAGATGGTGCTTTTGAAAAAGAACGGGATAGCGTACGAAATTGTGCCGGGTGTTAGCTCCGTCTTTGCCTCCGCCGCGGCGGTTGGCGCTGAACTGACGGTTCCAGATTTAACGCAAACGGTGATTTTGACGCGCGCTGAAGGACGGACGCCGGTTCCGGAGCGGGAGAAGTTGCGCGATCTGGCTTCTCACCACTGCACGGTCGCGCTGTTTTTAAGCGCTACTCTTGTAAAAAAAGTAGTCGAAGAGTTTTTGGCGGCGGGCTGGGCCAAAGAAACGCCGGTTGCTGTAGTGTACCGCGCAAGCTGGCCAGATCAAATCATTGTCCACTCTACGCTGGAGAATTTGGCTGAGGATATGCGTGCCAAGGGGATTCGCTCACATGCGATGATATTAGCCGGCTGGGCTCTTGATCCGGATATTACGAACCATGAAGAATTTCGTTCCAAACTATACGATAAAGAATTTACGCACCGTTACCGTAAGGGGGTTCCGTCATGAGCCGCACAGAAACGGCCATTATTGAACTTATGGAAGGTGTTGTGCCGAAAATTAAACAAACGGGAAAATACGCGATGGTCGCGATTACGAAGCACGGGGTTGAGATGGCGCGTTCGCTTAAGAAAAAGTTTCCCGAAGCTGACTTATACTACATGAGCAAATTTGCGCACGGCGATGAGGAAGCGGCGGGTATTCAGCTATTCAACGGCTCTGTGCGGCTGCTGTTTCCGGCGCTTTTCCCGGCATATGAAGGCCTTATTTTGTTTATTTCACTCGGTGCGGTTGTGCGGATGATTGCGCCGGTGCTGAAAGATAAAAAGACAGATCCTGGTGTCGTAGTGGTTGATGATAGAGGACAGCACGCTATCAGCGTATTGTCCGGGCATTTAGGTGGAGCAAACGAATTGACGCGGGAGGTGGCGGCTTTACTTGGCGCACAGCCGGTTATTACCACCGCTTCTGATGTGCAAAAGACGATTCCGGTCGACTTATTCGGGCGCCGTTTTGGCTGGCGTTGGGACCCGGATTCTGAGAAGAAGCTAACACCGGTTAGCGCTTCCGTAGTTAATGAGGAACATGTAGCGATTATTCAGGAGTCAGGCGAGACAGATTGGTGGATGCATGATACGCCGATGCCTCCGTCTCTTAAAATCTATGATTCGATTGAGGCGGCGATAGAGGCAAGTCCAGATGCGGCACTTGTGATTACACACCGCATGCTTCGTCCGGAGGAGATGCCGATTCTGGAAAATGGTGTTCTGTATCGTCCGAAAGTAATCGCACTTGGCATCGGATGTAACCGCGGGACTGCGGCGGAAGAAATAGAGAGCGTCATCAAAGATACGTTGAATGAACTTAGATTCTCCATTTGGAGTGTAAAAGCGATCTGCACTATTGATCTGAAAAAGGATGAGGCAGGATTGCTTTCCGTTTGTGATAAATACGGCTGGGAGTTTGTCTATTATACGCCGCAGGAATTGAATGAGATGAACATTGAAGAGCCCTCTGAGACAGTGTTTAAATTCACGGGCGCATACGGCGTAAGCGAGCCGGCTTGCAAGCGGTATAGCGGAAATGAAAAACTTGTGTTAACTAAGAAGAAATCCGGGAATGTAACGATTTCGGTCGGTATACTTGCGTAGCAGAGAGGAGGGAGAGTATGGGGAACAGGCGTATAATTATTGCCGGGACCGGAAGTGGGGCCGGAAAAACAACGGTTACGCTTGGCTTAATGGCTGCACTGAAACAGAGAGGTTTAACCGTACAGGGATTTAAGTGCGGACCGGATTATATCGATCCGGCATATCATACCGCGATTACAGGCCGTCCGTCACGCAATCTGGATAGCTGGATGCTCAAAGAGGACGTTATGCGCGGCGTGCTTGCCCGTGCCAGCAGAGACGCTGATATCTCTATCATTGAAGGTGTTATGGGTCTTTATGATGGGAAGAGTCCAACGGAAGATATCGGAAGCACGGCGGAGATCAGCATTCTTACACAAACCCCGGTTGTGCTTGTATTGAACGTTCAAAGCATGGCGCGTAGTGCGGCAGCGGTTGTCAAAGGATTTCAGATGCTTAACCCTAAGGTTTCCATTGTTGGCGTGATTGCCAACCACGCCGGAAGCGAAGGGCACGGTAAACTGATCCGGGAGGCGGTGGAAAAAGAATGCGGCATCCCATTGCTTGGAACACTTACGCGTACGCCAGAAGTGCGCATTCCGGAACGCCACCTTGGCCTGCTTCCGGCAGTAGAGCGCGGAGAACTGGAGCCGTTGTTTGTCCGCCTTGGGGAAATGATTGCGCAACATATCGATGTAGACCGTCTGCTTCAATTGGCTGATATTCCACCGCTTCCGCAGGCTAATGCTGAAGCTGATAGCATTGTTTTGGACAAAGCACCTATCGTGCGTATTGCTGTTGCAAAAGATGCGGCATTTAACTTTTACTATCAGGAAAACATCGAAATGTTGGAAGCTGCGGGAGCGGAGTGTGTATTTTTCAGTCCTCTGGCCGGAGAGACGGTGCCTGAAGATGTGAACGGATTATATATCGGAGGAGGGTTTCCTGAAGAATTTGCACCAGAATTGGCCCGCGAAGCGAGCGTACGCACTTCAATACGGCGCGCCATCGAGAGAGGAGTGCCTACGTTCGCTGAGTGTGGTGGCTTTATGTATCTGACCGAGGAAATTGTGACAACTGATGGTGAAAGCTATCATATGGTCGGAGTGATTCCGGGCCGGACGAGAATGCATACAAAGCGTGCCGCGCTTGGGTACCGGGAAGTGACCGGGATGAAAGGAAATTTCCTGCTTTCTGAAGGGGAAATAGCGCGCGGACATGAGTTCCACTATTCGACGTTTGAACCAGGAGCGGATTTTCAGCCGGCGTATGAAACACGCAGCCGATTCGGCAGTAAGCGGGAAGGCGTCATTCTGAAAAATCTTGTGGCGGGATATACCCACCTTCATTTTGCTTCTCAGCCTTCTCTTGTCAAACGGTGGATTTCCGCCTGTTTGAAATATAAGGAGAACTGTTCGCAACAGGCCTTTGATAGGGAGATGAAGCCATGAGAACCGGGAAAGTTTATCTGGTGGGGGCAGGCCCCGGAGACGAAAAATTGATTACTGTCCGCGGACTTGAATGCCTTAAAAATGCTGATGTCATTGTGTATGACCGTTTGGCCAATCCGCGTTTTTTACGTTTTGCGAGGCCGGACGCGGAATTTATCTACTGCGGCAAGTTCCCGAAGCATCATACATTGCGCCAGGAAGCGATTAATGAGCTCCTTGTCCAAAAAGCGCAGGAAGGCAAACGAGTTGTACGCTTAAAAGGTGGCGACCCTTCCGTATTCGGCCGGGTAGGGGAAGAAGCGGAAGAGTTGGCCAAGCACGGTGTGGAATACGAGATTGTACCAGGAATTACTGCGGGGATTGCGGCACCTGCGTATGCAGGTATTCCCGTGACGCACCGGGACTACGGCACAAGCTTTGCCATTGTGACCGGGCATGCGAAAACGGCGGACGGAAAGCCGGTGGTCGATTGGGCATCGCTTTCTGGAATCCATACGATTGCTTTTTATATGGGTGTAAAGAACTTGCCACATATTTGTAAGAATTTGATGAAGCACGGGCGCAAGCCTCAAACGCCGGTCGTGCTTATTAGCTGGGGAACGCTGGGGCGGCAGAAAACTGTACAGGGCACGCTGGAAACGATTGTGCGCGAAGTTAACGCAGCCGATTTAAAAAACCCTGCTATTACGCTAGTGGGAGACATTGTAAGCATACGTGACAAGATTCAATGGTTCGAGCGCAAACCGCTGTTCGGAAGACGGATTCTTGTAGCGCGTACCGGCGGAGAAAAAGGAAACCTAGCGGAAGCGTTGACGGAACAGGGAGCCGATGTTATAGAATACCCCTATTTTGCTGTCTGTGAACGGGATGATGAGACGGTGCAGCAAACAATCGAGCGAAGCGGGGAATATGAACACATTTTGTTTACTTCCCCGGAGAGCGTTGATTTCTTTTTTGCGGCATATCGTCGTAGCAACCGGGATATCCGTTTGCTGAAAGCACGGTTTTATACGCTTTCTCAGCGCACAGAGCGCAAGCTTCGTGAAATGGGTTTACATTCTGAGCGACCGTCTTCACTGGCAGATAGGGAAAAAGTGCTTGTCGTAGGCGATGTTTCGGTGGTGGAGCGAACGGAAAGCTACGAAGCGGAATGGGGCGAATGTGACGTACTGGCTGTATATGAAAAAAAAGAGTGCATGGAATATAATGTGAATATGGTGCGTTTGTTGAAAGATGCAGGAGTGGATGCGATTGTATTTCCGAGTGCAGCTTCCGTGCCTATACTTATCGATGCACTGGAACGCGAGGAGATCGACCCGCTCCCTTTCCTCTCTTCCAAAATGCTTGTCTGTATGGGAGAAAAAACAGCAGATGCTGTCCGCTCGGTTGGTTGTGGCACGGTTCATGTTGCCGCCGCTCCTTCGATTGAGGACTTGATGGCTTGTCTTATGCAAGAAACGATCGTTAACTAAATGCGATAAAGAAACCCGGCATAAAACGCAGGCCTTGTCTTGTTTGTATGCCGGGTTTTCTTTATTTGTAGGCTTTTCCTTTCGTTAAAATGCAGGGTACTCCATAGCCGATGGCACCTGGCTGCGACATTTTTTCAATATATGTCAGACCACGTTCGCATTGTTGTTTACAGACGATGCATTTGTCTGAGGTGACAATTTTCATCGTAAATTTATAACGTTCTTCTGGCGGGATTTGTCCGTACTTATGTTTAGTGGCCGACTTTTTTCCTGCTTTCACCATATCATTTCCCCCCTTTTCCACAAGATTTTTTGATTTTATGGCAGTGTATGAAGAAAGAGCTTATCCTGACATTGCAAAGCAATCATTCGCTATCTTTGAATTCGAAAATATTATTGTCATTCTGCTTATTGGCAAGTATGATGATAGAAGAGCAGGAGAATGATATTGTCAGAGAATTGGAAGATTTGGGTATCAAGTACGCTAAAAACAGCAAAAAAATTGGCTTTATCTTCTAAATCATGTTTAAAATTGCTTGTATTTTGAAAGAATGAGTATATAATAAAAGATTCCATCAAAACTTTTATTATAAAGGAGGATATGTATGAACAAGACAGAGCTGATTGAGAAAGTGGCAGAATCTACAGAGATGACGAAAAAACAAGCATCTCAGGCGGTTGATGCGATCCTGACATCTATTGCGGAAGCACTGAAAGCTGGCGAAAAGGTGCAATTAATTGGTTTTGGAAACTTTGAAAGCCGCCATCGCGCAGCTCGTAAAGGCCGCAATCCGCAAACAGGGGAAGAAATCGAAATCCCGGCGACAAAAGTACCGGCATTCTCTCCTGGTAAAGCATTAAAAGACGCGGTTAACGGACGATAAAAATAAAGACTGCCACAGGGACATTCCCTCGGCAGTCTTTATATTGCATCTTCTTTCCATCCTATTAAACCCGATTATGCTTTACTTTGAAGAAGTTTGTTCAATTCTTCTTCCACTTTGGCGTTGAGGATAGCTTGGCGTTCCTGCTCTTCGAGCGAGAGGTGGGCAGCGCGTATGTGTTGTCCGGCTTCCGCTTCCACCTCCATCATCATGACACGCTCTTCGATTCTTTCAAATCCTTTGGTCACGTTTTCTGTGTCAATAGAGTAAAGGGCGGCGTTCATTCGCTTGGTTGTTCGCGCAGCGTTAGCTCGTGCAATAAGCGCAGCTTTCTTGTTGCGCATTTCATAGAATTTATCTTTCAATTCCTGTAGTTGTCCGCGCAGAACATTGGTTTGCCCACGGACGGTTTCGTATTGCTTGCGGTACTCTTCTGCTTTGCTTTCGCAGATTAATTTGTCTTCCAGCGCACGGCGGGCAATGGCTTCGTCTCCGGCTTCTACTGCCAGTTTAGCCTGACGACTGCGTTTTTCGATGCGTGCTTCCGTTTCATCGAGCATCATTTTCCATTTTTTCTCAATAGCTACTTGGCGGGCGATCGCGAGTTCTGCTTGCGAGATTTCACTTTCCATATCCCGTATGTATTGATTTAGCATCGCCACTGGATCTTCTACATGATCCAATACTTGATTCATAGTTGCCAGTGTAATATTACGCATACGTTTTAAAATACTCATGAATTTGTTCCTCCTTGGTTTATTTTTTGTTCCCATAAATCTAATTCATCGACCTGTTTGGTTTCATAGGGATGGCGTGGCATCATATCGTATAACGGATTGGTTGTAGTAACCGCTGCTTTTCCCCGGGCTTTTTTGATAAGATTCCAGCCGGTATAGATGAAAAATCCGGCGATGAATAGTGGAATTAGAAACCCGAGATTGAGGATGCCAAGTAGCATAATGGCACCAAATCCCATTAATCCCATCCCGAAAAGATAGGAGCCTTTCTTTTTCATTCCCTTTCCTCCTTCATTTTTTGTTTCATGTTCCGTTTCTTGAGTTTATCTTAACCTGACAAGCACTTTTACTATAACAGGCGTCCGTTTGATTTTTTCTACGTCCTGGGACGGAGGAGCGAGTCAGCCTTAAGCCGAAAATGGAAGAATGTGCTAGATCATTTTTTTACCTTATAAGCAATAGGATAGTGTGATATAATAATTATCGAACCACAAAATGTTGTTAAGGCATGACATGTAATGTATATGAGTGTGATTGGAGTTAGACATAAATCTGACTCCAATTAGGGGAGTAGCTACCGGATACAATCCGGTCGGCATATCGTCAATACAGCGATGCAATCGCTCGGTATGCCGAGCCCTTTTTGAACCATTGGGTATGCAAGACCTTCACACATTGCCCGGGCGTTTCTTGGCGGTGTGCGGAGGTCTTTTTTGTTACAGAAATACAAACAACAGCGAAGGAAAGGTTGTTGCGTATGATGTGGGAACCGATCGTTCCGTTGATCGAGCAAATTAAAATTGTCCCGGTTGATGGGAATGAACTTGTGCATATTGCGTATGTGCCGAAAGAGATGGAGTGCGTGGGACGCGGGACGGATGCGGCTGTGTTTGTGTACTGGAAACACAGAAGATATGCATTTAAAGTGTACGCGGCGGGCCGGGAAGAAAAATTGGCGAATGAGATAGAAGCGTACCGCCGCTTGGGAGAAACCTCATATTTTCCTCGCTTTTACGGCAGAGGCGATAACTTTATTGTTATAAGCTACGAACAAGGTTTCAATTTGTATGACTGTCTCTTAAGAGGAATTTATATTGCCCCTTGGGTTATTGAAGAAGTGGACGCAGCGATACGCTATGCGCGCAGTGTAGGGTTAAATCCACGGGACATTCATCTAAAAAATATTATTTTGCAGAAGTCGGGTGTGAAATTAATTGACGTTTCCGAGTATGTAAAAGAGGACAGCGACCAACGCTGGGAGCATTTGAAAGAAGGATATCGTTTATTTTACCGTTTTATTGCCCGGCAGAGAATTCCAAAGTCGGTCATCGAGTTTGTAAAAAAAAGATATGAAAGTCAGAAAGACACAGATTTTTCAGTCAAATCATTTGGAGCTGCGTTGTTCCGCCTGTTTTTTTATGATAAAGAAAAAACGCTCCGTTTTAAGAACGGAGAGGAAACGATAGGGTGAAGGATATGGAAGGAATAAGAAATAAGGTGGCCTCTTTTGGAGAGAACCACCTTATTTTGTATAATGTAAGCAAGGAAAGTTAAATGTATGAAATGCCAAGACAAATAAGAACATATACTGAAACAATAAGTGACATGGTCATGAATAGTGTAAGCGCCGACTTTAATCGTTCCATCTGAATTCCCTGCCTTATTTAATCATTACACTATATCTCATTATAATTTAATCAAACAAGATGTCCATAAGGAACTTTCAAGAAATTCATAGTTTTTTTATTTGGAATTTTCATTATTTGTTACTTTCTCCCTGTATGTGTATATAAATAATGATCATCTTCATCTACCAGCGTACAAATGCTGAAAAATTCAAGATGATATATCATAGAAAAAAAGGGGGGATGAGGACAGTGAAGCTGGAGAATCATCTGCTTTCCATACTTGAGTCAATGCATGACGCAGTACTAGTTATCAGTAAAGATAGCACCATCGTATACGTTAATACCGCTTATTCGGTACAGTTCGGTGTACCTGTGCACAAAATTATCGGCAAAAAACTTAGCAAAGTCGAACCGAAAGCGCGGATTCTGGAAGTTCTTAAAACGGGACAGCCGTTGATTAATGATTATAGCTATCTGGATTCGCTTAATATTCATATTTTTGCTAATATGACTCCGCTAATTGAAAAAGGGGAGTTGATCGGAGCGGTCGCGATCATGAAGGATATTAGCGAATTCTACGCTTTGCAGGAGGAATTGCAGCGGTATAAAACATATTCTACACAGCTTGAGAAACAGCTAAACCAAAAAATTTTTTCGTTGCTAGAAAGTCATGCGCCCGGCATGCGGCAGGCAGTTGAAATGGCGAAAAAGGTGGCTGATTCGGAAGCGACAGTACTGTTGTTCGGGGAAACCGGTGTAGGGAAAGAAGTGTTTGCCCGTGCGATTCATGAGGCGAGCCCGCGCGGTGATAAACCGTTTGTCGCAATTAATATGGCCTCGCTTCCGGAATCATTATTTGAAAGCGAACTGTTCGGATTTGAGGAGGGCGCGTTTACTGGGTCCCGCAAAGGTGGAAAGCGCGGGTTATTTGAGCTGGCGAACGGCGGAACTTTGTTTCTTGACGAAATCGGCGAGCTTTCGCTTTTTCTTCAGGCCAAGCTCCTTCGAGTATTGCAAGAAAGAGCGTTTATCAAAGTAGGTGGCACGACGATATATCCGCTTGACATACGCATCATTGCAGCCACGAACCGCGATTTGCAGAAATTAATGCGGGAAGGGAAATTCCGTCAAGATTTGTATTATAGATTGAATATTGTGCCGATCCATATTCCCCCGGTACGGGAGAGAAAACAGGATTTGCCTATTTTGATGAATAATATTTTAAGTGAATTAAAATCGAAGTATCGCAAGCAAGTTACCGTAACCCAAGAAGTATACGAAATTTTTGAACGATATGATTGGCCGGGAAATGTCCGTGAGCTAAGTAACGTGCTGGAGCGTATGATTGCTGTATGCTCCAAGTCTTACTTTGTGCCGGAAGATGTCCCGCCATTTGTGCGGGAAGGAAGCGTATTGAGCGAATCTCCCATAGAGCCATCGAGACAGTATGCGCCCGGCACCAATGCTTTAAATCTTCCAGCTCTGATTGAAAAAACAGAGAAAGAAATGCTGGAAGAAGTGCTTAGGACAAGCCGGACTCGCACGGAGGCAATTCGAAGGCTAGGTATTAGTCGCAAAACTTTCTATCAAAGGTTAAAAAAGTACAACATACAATAAGCAATGGCTTTAAATCTGTATCTTTAAGGAATTGATAATCCAAAAAGGAAACAAAGTTGTTTCTTAATGAAACAAATTTTTTGTTTCCTTTTTATATAAATTACTATTTTTCTAGGGGCGATAAATTTTTAAAATTGGCACCATTATTGCTTTTGAATCATAAATGCTGAACCAAGATAAGTAATAGACGTTATGGAGGTGCGGAAAATTGAAAGTAACTTGGGAAGTAGATAACCGGCTTGGTCTAATTACGATTGATGCTCCCCCGGTAAACGCATTAAACAAAGCCTTTTTCAAACAGATGGACGAAATTTTACATACTATCGGCGATAGCTGCGATGTGGTGGTGATTTGTGGTGCGGGCGACAAAGCATTTGTAGCCGGTGCGGATATTAAAGAGTTTCCGGAATTGAAGAAGGAAGATGGCATCGAACTTTGCCGGCGAGGACAGCGAATTTTTCAGCGCATTGCGGAATTGAAGCAGCCGGTAATTGCAGCGATTGATGGTTTTGCGCTGGGCGGTGGTCTTGAACTGGCGCTGGCCTGCGACTTTCGCGTGGCGAGCCGCAAGTCCCAGCTTGGTCTTCCTGAAGTAAAGCTTGGCATCATTCCCGGCTATGGCGGAACGCAGCGTCTTGCACGCTTAGTTGGGCCAGGCAAAGCAAAACAGTTGATTTTCTCCGGTGAATTTATCTCTGCTGAAGAAGCGTATCGTATAGGTCTAGTAGAGATCCTAGTGGAAGAAAACGCGCTTGAAGAAGCGAAGCGCTGGGCGGGTATCATTATGAAGCGCGGACCGCTTGCCGTTCGTGCGGCAAAGCGGGTGATTGATGACGGACTGAGAGCATCGTTAAGTGAAGGATTGGAGATGGAAGCGCAGGCATTCGGTGAGATTTGTCTAACGGAAGACAAGAACGAAGGGGTCGCTGCTTTCTTTGAACGCAGGGAGCCTAGGTTCCAGAATAAATAATAAAAACAGGGGGAGAAACAATATGGCAAAAAAAATCGGGATTATCGGTTTCGGCACAATGGGCTCAGGTATTGCGCAGGCGGCAGTGGAAGCCGGCTTTACGGTAGTGGCTGTAGAACAGAAAGAAGAGTTTTTTGACCGTGGACTATCGGGCATTCAGAAAAACTGGAACCGTAGCATTGAAAAGGGACGCCTCACGGAAGAGCGGAAAAAAGAACTGGAAAGCGTGTTGACAACGACAGTAGATTGGAACAGCCTTAAAGACGCTGATTTCATTATTGAAGCTGTCAGCGAAAATATGGAATTGAAAAAAGAAGTGTTCAAGAAATTGGATGAGATTGTACGCGAAGATGTTATTCTCGCGACGAACACTTCAGGTTTGAGCGTAACGGAAATCGCCAGCGTAACGAATCGGCCGGAAAAAGTCATCGGCGTTCATTTCTTCAATCCGGTGCCAGTCATGAAGCTGGTAGAGCTTATTCGTGGCCAGAGCACAACAGAGCAGACATACCAGGAAGCTAAGGCTCTTGTGGAAGAGATGGGCAAAGAAACAATCGATGTTAAAGAAGCGCCGCTGTTTGCGGTAAATCGTATTCTCGTTCCAATGATTAACGAAGCGATTTTCGTGTTGATGGAAGGGACGGCAAGCGCCGAGGACATCGACAAGGGCATGAAGCTTGGCGCGAACCATCCGATCGGGCCGCTGGCGCTGGCTGATCTTATCGGTCTCGATACGCTGCTGTATGTGCAAGACTCTCTGTATGAAGAAACACAAGACTCGAAGTATCGCAGCGCGCCACTGCTGCGCAAACTGGTACGCGCGGGTCACCTTGGACGCAAGACCGGAAAAGGATTCTATGATTACACGAGGGGAACGAAGTAAGATGATGAATTTCGCATTAACGGAAGAGCAGAAGGAAATTCAGCGGGAAATTCATAAGCTGGCACAAGAAAAAATCAAGCCGCGTGCGGCGGAAATCGACGAGCAAGGCGAATATCCGTTTGATATTAAGGATTTGCTGAGCGAGTATGGATACATCGGTGCTAATCTGCCGGAAGAATATGGCGGAGCCGGGCTTGATTTGTTGAGTTATTGCTTGATTGTCGAGGAAGTGGCGCGTGTGTGCGCCTCTTCTTCCCAGATCATCACTGTGCAGGAACTGGGTTCCCTTCCAGTATTGCTGAGCGGAAACGAGGAACAGAAGCGGAGGGTTCTTCCTGATTTGGCGACCGGGAAGAAGCTTGCCTGCTTCGGACTGACCGAGCCGAGCGCTGGTTCTGACGTAAAAAGTATGAAAACGAGGGCAGAAAAAGACGGGAAATACTACCGGCTAAACGGTCAAAAATGCTTTATCACAAACGGCAACATCGCCGATATATATACGGTTTTTGCGAAGACGGATAAAGGTATTACTGCTTTTTTGATCGAAAAAGGAACACCTGGATTAAGCATAGGAAAGATCGAAAAGAAGATGGGAATTAAAGGATCGCCGACAGCGGAATTATTCTTCGAAGATTGTCGTGTACCGGAGGAAAATGTTATTGGAGAGGAAGGCCAGGGATTTCTTGTGGCGATGAAAACGCTGGATAAGACCCGGCCAGGTATCGGTGCGCAAGCGCTCGGCATCGCACAGGGGGCGCTGGACGTCTGCCTTGAATATGTCAAAGAGCGCGAACAATTTGGACGCCCGATCGGCTCATTCCAGGGGATTCAGTTTATGTTGGCGGACATGGCGACACAGATAGAAGCGGCGCGGGGGCTTGTCTACCGGGCAGCCAGCGCGCTTGATAATCTCGAAAGCACGGGGAAAGAACCGGCGTTGATGCGCCTGGCTTCTATGGCGAAAGTATTTGCTTCCGATGTCGCGATGAAGGTTACGACAGATGCGGTGCAAATTCTGGGCGGATACGGCTATATTCAGGATTTTCCGGTAGAGCGCATGATGCGTGACGCGAAGATTACCCAGATTTACGAAGGCACGAACCAGATTCAGCGCGTAGTTATTTCAAAATCATTGTTATAGGGGGAAAACGATGAGCCAATCCGGAAAGCTTCCTTTTGTATTGATTCACGGTGCGGGCGGAACGAAAGCAAAATTTCGCGGACTCGTAGAAAGAATGGACGGAGTTTCCTGCATTGCGCTTGATTTGCCCGGTCATGGTGAAAATACGAACATGCGCTGCAAAAGCATTGAAGAGTACGCCGATTGGGTAAGCGGGCAGATTGGCGGACAGGATGTGATTGTAGTCGGCCATTCGATGGGTGGTATGATCGGAATTGAAATGGCATCCCGCAATCCAAATGTGAAAGGGCTTGTGCTTGACGCAAGTCATTATGAGATGCCGGTTCATCCGAAAATCCTTGAAGAACTTGTGGCCGGTAGTTTCCCAGAATTTTTATTTAAAGCTTCTTATGGAAAAGAGACGCCCATTGAATTGTGGGAAGAAGAGCGAGAGCAGCTCAGCTGGGTAGAAACCTCTATTGTGCATGATGATTTTTTTGCTTGCAATCAATACAAAGGGGAAGACACGTTTAAACAACTGAACATTCCGATTTTAGCGGTATACGGATCTGAAGATAAATTGCTGCCGAAAGGCGCGTTGGAAAAAGCGGTCGCAGCAAATACGAATGTACAGACTAGAGTCATTGAAGGAGCAGGGCATTATATCATGCTGGAGAAGATAGAGCCATTCGCACAGGCACTACTTGAGTTTCGTCGGTTTGTATTGGCGGGCATATGAAGGCGAACAGGAAACATACAAGGAAGCGGAGAAAAACGAGACATCCCAATAAGCTTGGGGTCTCGTTTTTTTATTGTATACTTTCTCTCCATCAATTATCTCCCTTCTTGAGGTACACAGATGTTTCGCTGGTTCGACCAATAGGGTGAATGGCTGAAATAAGTTCAACATGGTAAAATAATTGTAATTCTCGTAATAAGAAAACAGGATATAATATACGATGAATATTTTTGAGGAAAAATTTCCGAAGTGAGGAGTGCGGTCGTTGTCTACGCAACAGGAAACAATCCCTTCCTTTATTTTCACCATTTTTGGTGCTACAGGAGACCTGGCAAAGCGTAAATTGTTTCCAGCTTTATATAGCTTATACCGTGAGAAACAACTGCGGTGCAATTTTGCGGTAATTGGTGTTGGACGTAAAAATATAGATAGCTTTGAATTCCGTACTTGGGTAAAGAATTCGATTGCAGAATTCAGCAGACTTTCATTGTGTGCAGGCGAAGAATGGGAACAGTTTGCCGCTCGATTTTCTTACATATCGTTCGATGTCAAAGATACTGCAAAATATGCTGCTTTACGATCGTTGGTAGAAGCGAAAGAGCAAGAGAACAAATTGTCGGGCAATCGCATGTTTTATCTGGCGATCGCGCCACAGCTATTTGGTACGGTGGCAACTAATTTGAAAGAAAGTGGTCTGACGAACACAAAAGGCTGGAAGCGTTTGATCATTGAGAAACCGTTCGGTCACGACTATACGTCCGCCGAAGCATTAAATGAAGAAATTAAACGATCGTTTGCGGAAGAAGAAATATACCGCATTGATCATTATTTAGGGAAAGAAATGGTGCAAAACATTCAGGTTATCCGTTTTGCCAATTCCATGTTTGAACCGCTCTGGAATAACCGTCACATTGATAATATTCAAATTACGGCCAGCGAAACGGTGGGAGTAGAAGATCGCGCATCATACTACGATCGTGCGGGTGCGCTCCGCGATATGGTGCAGAATCATATGCTGCAAATGGTCATGATGGTTTGCATGGAACCGCCGAGCCGCTTGAAAACAGAGGCGATCCGGGATGAGAAAGTAAAGGTTATGCGTGCGCTGCGTAGATTTTCGGAGGAAGAGGTAGACAGGCACATTGTACGGGGACAGTATATTGCCGGAACAATAGGTGGAAAGTCATTTTTGGGTTACAGGGAAGAGCCGGATGTGAATCCGGCCTCCACAACCGAAACGTTCGTAGCGGCTAAACTTTATATTGATAATTTCAGGTGGGCGGATGTTCCGATTTATATCCGCACAGGCAAACGAATGCCGGAGAAATTAACGGAAATTGTGATTCAGTTTAAAGAGTTGCCGAAACGGTTGTACTTTAATAAAAATAACGATTTAATGCCGAATCTGCTTATTTTTCGTATTCAACCGAACGAAGGGATTACTTTGTTGTTAAATGCGAAAAAGCAGGGCACAGACAGTCAAATTATTCCGATTGGGATGGAGTATTGCAACGATTGCGAAGCCGCTTCACCAGAAGCTTATGAAAGTCTTCTTCATGATGCGATTTTGGGAGATTCTACATTTTTCACGCGCTGGGACGAAGTAGCGCTCGCCTGGAAGTTTATCGATCCGATCCGTTGCGCCTGGGATAAAGACCCGTGTTCGCTTGCGGAATACGAAGTGGGTACATGGGGACCAGTGGAAGCACATGAGTTGTTGCAGAAAGACGGGAAACGCTGGTGGACAGGAAGCGATCATCGCGAACGTAAAACAATCAGAGCGGTGGAACGACCGAAATATCAAAGAGAAGAGGAATAATGGCGATGTACAAAATATATGACATATCAATGCCGATTTATCATGGTATGCCAGTGTATAAGAATAAAGAAGAAAAGCAGCCCCATATCCGGGTAGTTCAGGATTTTAATAGGTCTTCTGCCCGGGAATCACGGATTGACATGGACATGCATACAGGAACGCATGTCGATTCTCCGCTGCATATGTTGCCTGATGGCGGTACGATGGCGGATATTCCGGTAGAGCGTCTGTCGGGTTTTTGCCGCGTGCTTGACGTGACGGAAGTAAATGGCGGCATTACGCGCGCAGATCTTGAGAAATTTCAATTGCAAAAAGACGAGTTTGTTTTGTTGAAAACATACAACTCATTAACAGATAATTTTACGGTCGATTTTGTTTATCTCGCGGAAGATGGAGCCCGTTACCTGGCGGATATTGGGGTGCGTGGCGTAGGAATTGACGCGCTTGGTATCGAGCGCGATCAGCCAGGCCATCCCACACATAAAACATTGTTCGAAGCCGGTGTTATTATTCTTGAAGGATTGCGTCTTGGCGAGGTGCTGGAGGGAGAATATTTTATGGTAGCGGCACCGCTGAAAGTGCTTGAGACGGAAGCAGCTCCGGCGCGTGTTTTACTTTTTGCAGGATTGACAATCAAAAAATAGTGATATGCGCTAGGCCTCTCATTTAGTTGGGAGGTCGTTTTTCGTGGTAGGGGTAACCCCCCTTATGTTGCTTTAAAGCTTAATAGCAGTATAAAAATTGACAGGAGACTAGAGAAATTGCGAAAATAAAGCGGAATGAAAAGAAAATACGATGGTGAGATAGATGAGTGACGAATACTATATGGGTCTCGCGATTGAAGAGGCGAAAAAAGCGGAAGCGCTTGGCGAGGTACCGATTGGTGCCGTCATTGTGCGAGACGGTAAAGTGGTGGGCCGGGGATACAATCTGCGGGAAACTGCAAAAGACCCGATTGCGCACGCCGAACTTATCGCCATAAAGGAAGCGAGCGAAACGCTAGGCGGCTGGCGTTTGCTTGGAACAACGCTGTATGTCACATTGGAGCCATGTCCAATGTGTGCGGGTGCGATTGTGCAGGCGCGTATCCCCCGCGTTGTGTACGGTGCGATGGACCCGAAAGCAGGTTGCGCCGGCAGTTTGATGAATTTGCTTCAGGAAGAACGTTTTAATCACCAGGTAGAAGTGGTGCAGGGAATTTGTGAAGCGGAGTGTAGCGCATTGCTGAAAGATTTTTTTCGCGCTTTGCGGGAAAAACGAAAAAAGAAAACAGAATAAGCTGATCAAAAAAGCGCGAAAGCCTTATTGCTGGCCTTTCGCGCTTTTCAGTATTAGGCAACGTCTTTACCGTAATCAAGCAGGGAAAAAGGGCTGGCGCACTTCTTCTTGCTTTTCAGCTTGATTTTCCGCCTTCACAAAAAGCGGAGTAATCACGAAAGCGATAAAGTACGTAACGGCCCCCATAAGTCCGAGCGTCACGCAATCCCGCCATATCGCTTCGAAACCATGTCCTTTGATAAATATTTCGCGTACCCCATCCAGAAAATATGTGAGCGGAAGCAGGTGCCCCAATACGTTCAAGGAGTGCGGCATTGCTTCAAACGGCCATGTAAAGCCGGATAAAAGGAAGGATGGTACCGCGATAAGCATCGTAATCTGGGTCGATCCTACTTGATTCCCGGAGAAGAGGCTCGCCAAATATCCGATGCCGAGCAGAGCGAACACAAAGCTGATTGCTAATGCAAATGCAGGCAGGAATAAACCCCGGAAAGGCAGGTGGAACACGTACAGCGCAAGTGCAAATGCACTGACGTTGTTCACAAGTCCGATAAGGAAGTACGGAGCGGTCTTCGCGTACGCGATTCTCCAGGGTAAGCCGCGCCATACTGCGAAACGGTTCCAGATGCCTTTTTCTTTATCCCGTGTCACAGTCAGTGCTACGCCAAGCAGAAGCACCTGCTGAAGGATAGCACCAATAAGGCCGTATACAAGAAACTCGTTATAATTAAACAGCGGGTTATACAGAACGCGGGAACGGAACGGAATCTGCGCGAAAGTCGCCGCAATTTGTTCGTCCTGCAATCCTTGTTGTTTAAGTTTAACAGAAGACACCCCGTAGCTGAACGTCGTAACTACCTGGTTGGCCGCACGGGTAGCCGAGTTGGAGAAGAGCATATTGCTGCCGTCCACCAAGGTTAATACCGGTACGTTTTCTCCGTGCTTTAAGCGCGTGGAGAAATCATTTGGAATGATAATTCCAACGCGTGCTTGCCCGCTTTCTATCGTTTGTTGCACTTCGTTTTCCGATAACGTGTGCTTGATAATATGAAATGCCTCGGTTTGCTCGAAAGCTTGAACGATTTGCCGGCTCAACTGACTATTGTCGCCATCGAAGACGACCGTTGGAATGTCAACGAGACGCTGGGTGCTGTACAAGTAGCCGAATAGCGCTGTATAAAGCAGTGGTACCAGAAATAGAATGGCAAAGAGACGGCGGTCGCGAAGAATGTTGAGCCACTCTTCGCGGATAATGTCTCCCACTTTGAGCGGAGATTGCATTGTTACTTCGCCCCTTTACCTTGCCATTGCAGCGTCATACCCGTGGCTACGGTATCCGGCAAATTGATTAACGTAACTTTTACGCCGAACGAGCGTATATCCGTATCCCCCATTTTTTGGCTTGGTTTTTGAATCGCAAAATCGGCGGCTGGTTCGATGACGGTAACTTTCCCTTTAACCATTTTTCCAGTTGAAATCAGTTTCATATTCACAATATCGCCGACTTTAAGGGTGCTGAGCTCGGTTTCTGGGAAGTAGAATTTGGCCCAGCGATCTTGTGTTGTTTCGATTGTAAATACCGGGAAACCGGCTCCTACCAGTTCACCGATTTGTGCTGATTGAGAGGTAATGATCCCATCACTCGGCGCACGGAGTTCCGTATAGCTAAGGTATGTTTTCGCTTCCGCCAGCGCCGCTCGTGCCTGTTCAACGCTGGCATTTGCCTCGTTCACAGTCGCTTGCGCCTTGGTAACGTTGGCTTGAGCTGAAGAAACGGAAGACGACGCCTGAGAAATACCTGCTTCTGCCGCTTGCACATCACTTTCGCGTAGTTTAACTTCTCCTTTGCTTGCTTCCGCCAGTGCCGCTGCGGCTTTCGCCTGTTCAAGCTGCGCTTCAGCGGCTTTGATTTCTTCTGGACGCGGACCGTTTTGTACCATTTCCAATTGCTTTTGCGCTGCTTCGTATTCCGCTTTTGCTTTCTCATAGTTCAATTTTGCTTCATCCACTTTCGCTTGCGGTACGGCGCCTTGTTGAAATAGAGTTTTCATACGGTTATAGTTATCTTCTGCGATACGGAACGCTTCTTTCGCAGCACTAGCTTTAATTTTTGCCTGTTCGCGTTCTTCTTTACGGGCCCCATTTTTTAGTGCGTCCAGTTGCGCTTGCGCAGCTTTTACGGCCGCCTGTGCTTGCGCGACTTTGCGTTCGGCTGTCTGGGCGGTTACGTTAACCGCGTTTTGGCCCTGCGTCTTTTTCGCCTCAGCTGCCGATACACCTGCTTGCGCTTGTTTAACGCCGGCGTTTGCTGCCTCTAGAGCGGCTTGTGCCTGTTCAACGCCGGCGTTTGCCTTGTTTAGAGTCGCTTGCGCCTGCGCCGCCTTATCCTGTAGCTCTTTGCTTTCTAGACGGGCCAGAAGCTGCCCTTTTTTTACGTGGTCGCCCTCTTTAACATAAATTTCGCTGATGCGTCCGCTCATCTTAAAGCTTACATTCATGTTGGTCGCTTCCACATATGAGATTGGCTGGCTGACAGAAGCCGCTTTGATGCGGCCTGTTTCCCCGTAAGAAGACAGAGCATACGCACCGCTTCCGATCAGCAGTACCATGATGCTGAACATAATGATACGGATAGCTTTCATTTCTCTCCCACCTCTGTTTATTTATCTTTACAATTAATCTTCTTCGAAAATGCCCAACATATGGAGGGCCAAGTTTTGTAGGCTATAGCGCAGTCCCGGATTGTCGAGCGTTCCTTCGTGAATGATGGTGCGCATAGCCGTAAAACCAATCATGCCGAAGAAACTGCTGGCGACGGCGTTCACTTCAATATTTGACGGCAACTTACCTTTTTCTTTCGCCGTTTGCAGTTCTTGTTCCAGAAGCACGAAGTATTCCTGCAGCACGTAGCGGATGGTATGGTGGCGTTCCTGTGTGCCCCAACTTCGGCTGAGCAGCAAACGACAGAAGTCCTGTTCGTTCTGAAAAAAGTCCAAATGAGCCTCGATTAACCGAATGACACGTTGTCGGAAGTCGTTTTTGTTCACTACGTCCACATAATCATGAATCATGCCTATAAAATTCTGGACGCCGGATTCCATAACGAATATATACAGGTCTTCTTTCGTCTTAAAGTTGTAGTAGAGCGTGCCTTTGGCCACGCCGCAAATTTCGGCGATTTGTTCCATTGTCGTTTCGTTAAAGCCTTTTTCTGCGAACGCTTTAAGCGCTCCTTGGAAAATTAGCTCTTTCGTTTTTGCGCGCATTATTTTTTTGTCCACCTCATTTTATACTGACTAGTCAGTTCAAATTCATTTTTTATTATAAAAGGGAAGAAGAGGAAATTCAATACTTATAGATTTAGGTATAAAAAGTACTTTCTTTATGCAAGAGGGCATAAATTTATATTTTTTATACTTCTTTGGAAGTTTGGAACGGGATCACTATTGCTGGATGAATATGATAGCCAGTACGCCGAAAGCCAAACAGGTCGGTCTGTAATCTCTGAATAATTAAGGTAATCGTTCGTATCAGACTTGGAAATGTCGTTGTTTATTGTAACGACAATGTTACAAATTATGTATATGTATCGTTATTTTGTGGCAAAGGAAAGTGGAGGGTTGATTCTTCCGAAGAGATTATGCTAGCATAATTTCTAGACTCCATGTTTTAGTTTTTGCGGAGATGTACCCAAGTCCGGCTGAAGGGGACTGACTCGAAATCAGTTAGGCGTCGCAAGGCGCGCGGGGGTTCAAATCCCTCCATC
>JAAROH010007808.1_pt1 | contig 31434 bp, 25 predicted proteins | sample 7248631 | NCBI WGS metagenome assembly JAAROH01 (sample SAMN09772309, study PRJNA484901) | compost metagenome | isolation source: Vermicomposting unit | place: India | reverse complement strand
TACGCCCTTTTAACACCACGAATGTCGAGTTGTTCGCGTGAAACTTGAGCTAGACAGGGTGCGCGTTCTGTGTTCAAAAAAGTCTAGCTGAGTGCGTCTCGGATGCTGGCGGAGAGGACGGACCCCTGTTTGAGTTGACAGCTACGAATCACGGGCGGTAGTGACCGATCTGCCGAAGATCAAGTAATATGAGTGCAAGCAACATGGTCGGCAACTTAGCACAGTGTATCAACTCACCTTTCTATGCAGTGGAGAACACCAGTGAGGTCCAACGGGCGGGCCAAGTGCATGAGCAAACCCATTTGCCGGTGTTGGACGTCATACAGGTAGAAGGATATTTGGACCTCATGAGGGTATACTAAGACAAGGAAGCAGCCCGCTGGAAAAAGCGAGGTGAAACAGTGAACAAGGAACAGCTGATCGAGCTGTTGGTAAGCGTGTTAAACGAAGGTGTTGAAGACGTTGTACCCTTGATGGGCCCAGCTTTCGGTGAAGTGACCCACGTTGTCGACATTCGGGAGTCTGCCGAAAGATTCTTCGCCAAGATGCATGATAAGTATGGTTTGACCACTGAGTATCTTCGGGAACTTCTTCGCAATCCCGAGTCTGTGGAGTCCAGTCCGTATCTGAACTGGATACTCCCAGAGGACCTATATCGGTGGAAGTTCTATCTCGAAGAGTACTTGGCGGCCGGAGCATCATTGGATGATCCTTGGACTCCCCGCGAGGAGATGTTTCAATCAATTTCCAAACAGACGGCAAGGAGCGGGCATAGCGCCCGCTCCTTTCTTTGGTTCACGTCTGACTCTCCAACCGCCGTTTCCTTGTGATAGTCAGTACGGAAGGTTTACAGAGAATCTCTTGAATCTGCATCCCTTTCACAGGGTGGAACAGAAGAGAAGCGCTCGAAGAGCGTATGACGAGTGCGGTATCGGATGTGCAAGCAATAACCTTCTCGCCTACATCGACATGCCCCGAGTCAGTCGCCATCGTAACCGCCTGCACACAGAGACTAAAACTACCCCCTAACAGGCTTAGTGCACGAGTAATCCCCGCCAACTTGGGATCCTCGACGTTAGGGATTATGACCTCTTGGAACGGCAGCGCACCTATGACGACTGGAATCCCTGAGGAGATCAAACGCTGCCGCGCGTGTAGCTCACTAAGGACGTGCGAAAACTGTTGTCCATCCGGCCCAAGAAAGGTCTGATGAGCAGGAAACGTGACAGCGATGACGGACTTCGTTCTTGGCAACGCCTTCTTGAGTTCGATTGCGGCATTACCGTCTGCGGTAAAAACAACGACGGCAGATATATCTTTCGATCGGGCCCTACTGATCACTGCCTTAAAGGTGTGGGGCCAGTTTCTCTTTCCTTCCTCCGGGAAATACAAGATACTCCTTCGGCGAAAGGAAGTCACGGGCTCTCCACCTGCTTTCTATACATATCGATGGTTAGGTTATACCCATCGGACGTGTCCGGGAGAAGGGGATACTTAAGGCCTGCTCGATATAACGATACCGTTATCAGAAAATACAAGAAACTAAAACCCCGAATGTCTAACTTAAGTTGGTCCGGTGGAATATGATGTGGAAGCCTATCCTCCAGCCTAATATCCGGATTGGCATGAAGTCCATCCCGATGATGATTTTCAATCCGAAAAGCGTACTGATCAGCTTCTGACGGCTGATAATGGTATTGGTACTCGGGCAGCACGTATGATTGTCTCACCGTGTCCAAGCAAGCCTTTTCACGACCGATTTGAACGAAGGACCTAGTACCCTTTAGCTGAAGACGAGTACGTACTATGTGCCATTTAACAATTTGCCCTTGACTATCGTACACAATATCCGTGTATACAGATGTATAATCTCGATTATCTTCCAACAGCTCTTTCCATAGTCGGTTAACTAGAGCTGTATACAGTCTGAGCTTAGTTTGGTGAATCATCGGACCACCTAGCGCCGTACCAAAGGTATATCGACTTGTACTACAACTTAGCCAGTAGCAGCGAAAACTCCTGCATACACGAAATAGAAGGACCGAGTTAACGAACATTAGCAAGTATAAGTTAAGGACTCACTCTCAAGGCCTACTCTGTCCGGTTACGTCAATCCGCCGCCGCCTCGTCCGCGGACGGGGTGGTAAGCTGCCGGAAGACCTCCGCGACAGGCACGATGTCGTGGATCTCCCCGACCCGCCCGCCGCAGAAGATGAGGCCGTTCTCCACCCGCCCCTTCTGGGCGTTGCTCAGGGCGTTCCAGATGCAGTGGGAGCGGCCCTCATCCCGGTGCAGGCAGTGCTTCAGGCAGTTGGTGCAACTGTAGGTGCCGCCGTTTTCCCGGGTGCGCGGCAGGGCCTCGAAGGGGATGTGCGGGACGATGGCGCGGCTCTTGTACCCGGTGGGGCTCCAGTCGGTCACCTGCGACCCGGTGGCCGCCAGCCACCGGGCCTTCATCTCGGCCGAGGCGGCCGACTCCTCGGTCATGGCGAAGCGAATGCCCATCTGCACGCCGTCGGCGCCCATCGCCAGGGCCCGGAGCACGTCCTGCCGGGTCAGCAGGCCGCCGGCGGCGATGATCGGCCCGGCGAATCCCGCCTCCCGCAGGGCCGCCCGCACCGGCGGAAAGAGCTCCCAGGTGGAGATCTCGGGATCCTCCGGCCCCAGGTGGCCGCCGGCCTGGCCGCTCTCGACCACCACGCCGGCGACGCCCGGGGTCCGGGCGACGATGCGGGCCGCCTTCACCGACGAGATGATGCAGAAGCCCGGAATGCCCGCCTCGTGCAACTTCTTGAACGGCCCGCGGGCAAACCCGGCGCCGATGGCCACGTAGTCCACCCGCTCCTCGATGCAGACGTCCAGCAGCCAGTCGAAGAGGTAACCGGCGTACATCAGGTTGACGCCCACGACCCCTTCCGTGAGGGCCTCCGCCGCGCGGATCTCCCGGCGCAGCTCCCCCGGCGGGATGCCCATCCCGCCGATGGTGCCGACCCCGCCGCACTCCGCCACCGCGGCCGCGAGCCGGTGCAGGGCGATGCGCACCGACATGCCTCCCTGCACGATGCAGTACCGGGCGGTCTTGTGGCCAACCTGCAGCGAGGGCAGGTTCATATCGTCCAACCCCTTTTGGATCCACGTATTAGAAGCTGGTCTTCATTCTACCTGGGCAGGGCGGAACCATCCTCTGCCCGGGGGCACATCTTGGGATCTGCCCGCGGGCAGACCTGCGGGGGGCATCCGGCAAATGACAGGGGAGGGGCGGCCGTGGTAAGCTTAAGGTAGAAACAGACCAGACGAAGGAGCCCAATGGATGGCATTTGACAGCAAGGTCATGGCGGCCGTCGTGGAGGAGTTGAACCAGCGCCTGCTCGGCGGCCGCATCAGCAAGATCTACCAACCGGAGCCGGACGAACTCGCCCTGCTCTGCTACGCGAACGGGGAAAACCACCGGCTCCTCCTCTCCGCCCATCCCCGCCACGCCCGCGTCCACCTGACGCAGATCGAAAAGCGCAACCCGCCGACCCCGCCCATGTTCTGCATGCTGATGCGCAAGTACGTGGAGGGCGGCCGCATCGTCGCCATTGAGCAGGCCGGGCGCGACCGCATCTGCCGCATCGCCATCCGCAACGCGGACGAGCTGGGCAACCCGGTCACCTACCTGCTGGTGGCCGAGGTGATGGGCAAGCACTCCAACCTCGTCCTCCTGAACCCGCAGGGGCGCATCATCGACGCCATCCGGCGCATCACCGAGGAGGTGAACCGGCACCGGGAGCTGCTGCCCGGCCTGCCCTACATCGCCCCCCCGCCGACGGGCAAGCTGGACCCGGCCGCGGCGACCGGGCCGGTCCTGGCCCAGGCCGACCCGGACCTGCCCGCGTGGCAGGCGGTGCTGGAGCGGGTGGACGGGCTGGGCCCGCTCCTCTCCCGGGAGGCGGTCTGCCGCGCAGGGGCGCCCGCGGACGCCCCGCTGCGGGCGGTGGATCCCGACCGGCTGGCGGCGGCGGTGCGGGAGCTGGCAGACGCCCGGGACTGGTCGCCCCGGTTGCTCTACGACCCGCAGGGGCGGCTGAAGGAGTTCCACGTCCTGCCCCTCCGGCACTGGCCCGGCCGGGCCGAGGACGGGTTCCCGTCGGTCTCCGCCTGCCTGGACGCCTACTTCGGCCGGCGGGCGGAGGAGGAGCGCTTCCTGTCCCTGCGGGGGAGCCTGGCCCGCCTGGTGCGGGACGAGGCCGCCCGGGTGCGGCGGAAGCTGAAGGCGCAGGAAGAGTCGCTGGCCGCGGCGGAGTCCGCCGAGGCCTATCGGCTGCAGGCCGAACTGATCACCGCCAATCTGTGGCAGATCACCAAGGGCATGACCGAGGTCCGGGTCGTGAACTACTATGACCCGGAGGGCAGCGAGATGGTGATCCCCCTGGACCCGGCGCTCAGCCCGAGCGAGAACGCCCAGGCCTACTACCGCCGGTACCAGCGGGCCCGCAGCGGCCTGGCGGCCATCCAGGAGCAGCTGGCCCGGAGCCGGGCGGAGCTGGCCTACCTGGAGCAGGTTGAGGTTACGCTCGAGCAGGCCGAGTCGCTTCCGGATCTGGAGGAGGTCCGCCGGGAGCTGGCCGCCGAGGGCTACCTGCGGGAGGGCGCATCCCGGCGGGGATCCGAGCCGGGGCGGCGCCAGGCGGCGGGCGACGGCAAGGAGCAGGCGCTGCAGCGGCCGATCACGCTGCGCTCCTCCGACGGCCTGGAAATCTGGATCGGCCGCAACAACCGGCAGAACGACTACCTCACCCTGAAACTCGCCAGTCCCCAGGACCTGTGGTTCCACACCAAGGAGATTCCCGGTTCACACGTGATCCTGCGGGTGCCGCCGGGGAAGGAGGTGCCGGAGCGGTCGATTCTGGAGGCGGCGGCGCTCGCGGCCTACCACTCGAAAGCCAGGCAGTCGTCGGGCGTGCCCGTGGACTACACGGCACGGAAACACGTGCGCAAACCGGCCGGCGCCAGGCCGGGGATGGTCATCTACGACAACCATAAGACCCTTTGGGTGACGCCAGATCCGGAACGCTTCCCCATCCTGGGACGGGGGTGGTCCGATGGGGTACAAGGAACTGGACGCCATGATCCGGAGAGTGGCGGCGGTGATCATCGCCGAGACGGGCATCCCGAAGGTGCGCCCGGGTCGCCATGAGATCTGGCTCACCTTCGTCCGCCGCACAGGGACGTCCGAGGAACGGGTGATGCCCGGGCGCAGGGACGTCCGCTCGGTGATGACCGGCCAGGAGCTTGCCCACGCCGTGGCGGAGAGCATCGTCCTGACCGTGTTCGGCGGAGAGATCCAGGTGGTCGACCAGCTCCCCAACGTCAAGCTGCGGCTGCTGGACCGGAGGGCCGACCTCCACCTGCCGGGGGCGCCGCCCCTGGACCAGGACGGGCAGGTCTGGCTGCGGGTGACGGTCCGGCGCAGCGAACCGGGCCTTCTGGAGCGGCTGTTCGGCCCCCGGGTCCATACAGGGTAAACGGTGTACAAAGGAGAAGCGGGATCCGCCCGGCCGGTCCGGCAGGAGACCGGTGAGCGGATCCCGTAATGTCCTCTGAAATCATTCTACCACCACGGGGGAGGCGGGCGCATGTCGTCAACCGTGTACCTGAACGGTCAGTATGTCCCGTATGAAGAGGCGAAGATCCCGGTGGAGGACCGGGCCTTCCTGTTCGCCGACGGCATCTACGAGGTGGTGCGGGTCTACGGCGGCCGGCCGTTCGACCTGGAGCCGCACCTCCGGCGGCTCGCCCGCAGCGCCCGGGAGCTCCGTCTGCCTGAGCCCGACCTGGAGGGGCTGACCCGGGTGACCCACGAGCTCATCCGCCGCAACGGCGTGGATGAGGGGACCGTCTACTACCAGATCAGCCGGGGCGTGCACGCCCCCCGTGCCCACGCCTTTCCTGGCCAGCCGGTGGAACCGACGGTGCTCGTGCTCACCCACCCGCTGACGCCCGAGGCGGTGGCGGCGGGCGAGCGGCGTCGGCAGGAAGGGGTCACGGCCATCACGGTGCCTGAGCAGCGCTGGGCCCGGTGCGACATCAAGAGCGTTTCGCTCCTGCCCAACGTCCTGGCCAAGCAGCAGGCCGCCGAGCAGGGGGCCTACGAGGCGCTCTTCGTCCGGGACGGCTTCGTCATCGAGGGCAGCAGCAGCAACGTGTTCGCGGTCATCGACGGGGCCATCGTCACCTATCCGGCCTGCAACTATATCCTGAACGGCATCGCCCGCCAGCGGGTCATCCGGGACGCCCGGTCGCTGGGGTACACCGTGCTGGAGCAGGGGATTCCGCTGGCGGCCCTGGATCGCTGCCAGGAACTGTTCGTGACCTCGACCACGTCCGAAGTGACGCCGGTGGTCGCCGTGGACGGCAGGCCCATCGGCGACGGCAAGGTGGGGCCGGTGGTGCGGGCCCTGCAGCAGGCCTACCGCGCCGCGGCGCGGGGGTAAGTATCCGACGGGAGAGAACCGGCGGGCCTGGGCCTCCAGGCCCGCCGGAGCGCGCTCACCGCCCCGCCGGCCCGGCGAGGAACCGGACGCAGGGCGCGATCACCTGCTCCAGGGCCGCCGCGGAGGCCTTCCAGTCCCCCGGCACGTTGAACCCGTGGTCCAGCCCCGGGATGACCGCCCACTCGGCGTCCGCCCGCTTGCGCGCGGCGCCGCACTCCGTCATGTGGTAGACGGGATCGTTGGTGCCGATGACCACCAGCGTGCGCAGGTCCCCCACCGGCTCGGTCAGGAACTGGGGAACCGGCGTCAGGATCAGCAGCGACACCCGGTACCCTGCCAGGCTGCGGGCCAGCGGCAGGGCGATGGCTGAGCCGAGCGACTTGGCGGCGATGCAGATCTCCCGGTAGCCCCTGGGCAGCACCTCGTCCAGGGCCGCCCGGACGTCGGCCAGCATCGCCGGCCCGTCGACCTCACCCCCCGTCAGCTGGAAGGCGTAGGCAGTCGAGAGCACGTCCCAGCCCGCCTGCACCGCGGCCTGCTTCAGGTAGAAGAAGGCCGGCGCATCGCAACTGTAGTTGTTCCCGGGCAGCAGGACCAGCAGCCGCTCGCTGCCCTTTTCGGGTCCGGCCAACCGGTTCTGGATCGTCACGCCGGCACCCGAGGGCGTCGGCACCGCTTCCATCCGCATCCGCGAGTCCCCTCCTCTCCACAGGCACCCGTCTGCGCCACCGGGTCATGCATGCATGTCAGGCGGCGGATCCCCGGCGTCCTGCGACCCTCCGGGCGGGCCGCCCGGCGCCGGATCCGCCTCCCGCCGGCGGGCCAGGGCGGACCGCAGCCAGGCGGGCAGTTGCGGCAGCACCAGCTCCAGCCCCGGGGCGGTGCCCTGCCGGCGGGCCTCCCACCAGGGTCGGAGCGCCTCCCGGAAGACCGGGATGGCCGTCACCCCTGCCTCCACCTGGGACGCCGCGAACGCCTCGGCGTCCTCCGGGCGGCCCAGGTACTCCAGATAGAAGCAGGTGGAGGTGCGGATCAGGGTCTCCACCCAGCGGGAGGTCGGATCCCCGTAATGCCGGGCGAACCCGCCGGCCGGGGGGCAGTCCCTCTCCACGAAGGCGCACTCCCCCGGCACCTGCCCGTGCTGCCGCTGGATGTCGTCCAGCACCGGGTGGCTCGCCTCGTGCTGCGCCCAGACCAGCAGATCCACCTGCCCTGGCGGTTGATCCCCCTGGGCCGGGCAGACGGCGTAGGTCTCCCGGACGGTGGCCACCCCCACCCCCCGGAGCCCGGCGCCGTTCATGTTCCACAACGGCACCAGGACGACCTCGTAGGGAAACCGGCCCCAGAAGAGGCGCTGGAACGGCTCGATCTGCGCGTCCGCGAGGCGGGACGACAGGTCGCGGACCACCTCTTCCCAGCGAGGGGCCTGCTCCTGTAGCAGCGCGCCGACCCGCAGGTCGCGCCAGACCGACCGCAGGGCCTCCGCCAGGGCCGTGCGGTCCACCGCGGCGAACCAGGCCTCCACGAAGGGCGGCACCCCGTCCGGACAGCTGTCGTCGAAGTCCGGCGGCGGGCCGAGCTGCACGGTGTGCATCGCCAGCCCCAGCAGCTGGTGCTGTGCGAACGCCTCGCACAGCCGCCGCACCCCCGGGTGAGCCGCATGGTCTGCCAGGCGCCGCCGGGTGTCGGTGACCAGGGGATGCTCGTCCTGCCCGGCGGGCGGGAGACCACCGGCCGTGAGCGCCGCCGACAGCGTGAGCAGGCGGGGATCCAGTCGCACCTCCATCGCGTGCCCCCCTCAATCCTTATACGGATCGAACTCGTCCGCTGCAGCCATCACCACACAGACCGGCGCCAGCACGTGGAGGACCTTCAGCGTCGGCGCGTGCCAGCGCAGCACCTGCCGGAGCGGCCGATACACCTGAGGCGCCTCGTCGGCGTCGCCCCCCACGAGGGCCACCCCCGCCTGGGCGAGCCGCCGCCGCACCGCATCCATGTCCACGGCGCCACCCGTCCGGATCCGCCTTCCCCGGTGCCGCTTCCACCGGCCCGCGGCCTGCGTGCGGGACATCACCCGGCCGGCGCCGTGGACGGTGCTGTACAGGGCCGCCCGGGACTCCGGGTGGTCCACGCCCTGCACCACCACGGCGACGTCGCCCATCGACCCGCCAATGAAGCCCAGCTGACCGGGGAAAAGCGGAGTCGCCCCCTTGCGAATCACCCAGCCCTTCACGCCGCCGTGCTCCTCGAACCAGGCGAAGTTGTGGTGGTTGTGCACCGTAAAGGTCGGCCGCGCGCCCAGGATCCGGAGCACCTGGTCGACCACGTAGTCCCGCCCGGCATAGGCGTACCGGCCAGCGAGCTTCATGGCGGCGATGTAGGCCTGTCCCAGTTCCGAGTCCGCCGGGATGAGGGTCGGAGGCTGGTCCATCGACTCCCCGGGGGCCCCGGCGTCCCAGGGGCGGCCGGCGGCCAGGTTCAGGAAGCCGCTGGCCGTGCGGTGGCCAAAGCCCCGGGAACCGAAGTGCACCGCCACCCAGACCGGTGCGTCGTCGGCGATGGGATCGCCCAGCTGCCAGCCCTCGGGCACCTCAGCCATGATGTCCACGTAGTGGTTGCCGGCCCCTACGGTGCCCAGTTGGTCCCGGGCCATGGACTTCAGCGACTGGAGCGGGCGCACGTCCCGCCAGGTGGGGTCGTCAAACAGCTCGTGGTCCACCGGGTCGGGATTCTTCCGGCCCAGGCCGAACGCGACCCGGCGGTGGATCTCGGCGGCGATGCGGTCCTTCTCCCGCCGGATCTCCCCGTACACCAGGTCGGTCCGCACCGCCTTGTTGCCGCATGCGATGTCGTAGCCCACGCCCGAGGGCGAGACGAACCGCTCGTAGAAGAGCACACCCCCGATGGGCTGGCTGTAGCCCTTGTGTCCGTCGGCCATCAGGGCGGCCCCCACGGCCCGGCCCGCCTCCGCGCAGCGGCCAAGCTGGGCCAGGGTGTCCCGGTCGTGCTCCCCGAAGACGGGATATCGCTCCCACAGCGTAAACGGCATCGCAACACACCCTCCCGATTCCCTGGTTCCCTGGTTCGCTGCCCCTCGGCGGACTTCCTCTCTGGACGCCCCCGCCCCGCGCACACGGATGACGGCCGACGCTCCCGGGCAGGGCCCCGGGCGCGCGCAGACCGCCCTGCTCGTGGCAGGGCGGTTTGCGTTTCCGTTGCTCACCCGAAACAGGCCAGATCCGGCCGGGGCGGGCTCATCGCCAGCAGCCGGGCGATGCGGAGCCGGGTCGGCGGGTGGCTGCTGAGGAGGGCCGCCCAGCCCGTGGGCTCCTGGGGCGCAGGGAAGCCCAGGAGCCGCTGCCACCAGGCGGGCTGGTTGAGCCGCTCCAACCGGCCCAGCGCCCGGGCCATCCGCTGCGGCGAGCCCACCAGCTCCGCCGCCCCGGCGTCGGCCAGGTACTCCCGCTCCCGGGAGATGGCCATGCGCAGGACCAGGGCGACCGCCGGGACGCCGGCCGCGATCAGGAGCGCGGCGGCCAGCTCCCCCAGCCCCACCGGGAACCCGAGCAGCCACGCGAAGACGACGCCGAACCGGCCGATCTCCGCCAGGGCCGTCGCCGCGCCGGCGAGGCCCGCCGCCACCATCTGAAGCGGCAGATCGCCGTGGCGGATGTGCGCGATCTCGTGAGCGATGACCGCGGCCACCTCGTCGGGGGGCATGTACCGCAGCAGCGGGGCCGTCACGCCGATGGCGCTGCTGCTGGCGGTGGCCACTGCCACGGCGTTGACCATCCTGCCCGGCAGAAGGTACAGGCGGGGCGTCGGCAGCCCGGCCCGTCGGGCCAGCGCGTCCACCAGTTCGTACAGGTCCGGGGCCTCGAACCACTGGATCGGGCGGCCCCCCATCTGCCGCAGCGACGCCCACCTCCGGCCCCGGTACGCGGCGGTGCTGGTGAGGAGCGAGACGGCAATCACCACCGCGGCGCCGAAGGGCCCCACCGTGGTCAGGCCCACCAGGGCAGCGAGCAGGAAGAGCGCCACCAGGCAAACCGTCGTGCGGAACGTGAGCATGAGGCCACCACCCCCCTTCCCTTTGATTGTGCGGCAAAGATCAGGGAAAGTCAATATCTGGTCCGGCGTGCCCAGTGCTCCGGCAAGACGCGGCACCGTCCCGTCGACCCGCGGGCACTGACGGCCACCCCGGGCCGCGCCAGGCGTGACCGCCCGGGGGAAGGAGTGAACGGCCTCCTGTGGAAGCACATAGAATATTCGCTCGCAACACATCTTGACCAAGGGGGGCCTGCCCGCAGGCAAGAGGCCGCCGGCGGCCCGGTGGCAAAACATGGGAGGGGATGACTTGACGCAGACAACACCGGTTGAACCCGAACCGATCGCACGGGTGCGCGCGGCGCTGCGGGCCGCCGGGGTGGAGGGCGAGATCCGGCTGTTCGGCAAGCTGCTCACCACAGCCCAGGCGGCTGCGGACGCACTCGGCGTGGAGCTCGGCCGCATCGCCAAGTCCGTCCTGATGTTCGCCGGGGGCGAGCCGGTGCTGGTGGTGGCGGCCGGCGACCGGCGGGTGGACCGCAGGAAGGTCCGGGACCGGCTCAACCGGGGCAAGGTGACCCTGGCCGGGCCGGAGGAAGTGCTGGCGGTGACGGGATTCGTGGCCGGCGGGGTCGCCCCCGTGGGGGCCCTGCATCCGGTGACGGTGCTCCTGGACGAGAGCCTCCGCCGCTTTCCGGACATCTGGGCGGGCGGAGGCGTTCCTGAGGCGCTGCTCCGGATCCGGGTGGACGACCTGCCCCGCGCCACCGGAGGGGTCTTCGCGGACGTCGTGCAGGATCCGGCTCCGGCATAGCCGTTCGGCCCCGCCGTATCCTTTTTCCCCCGCCGTGCGGGGTACCGGGTGAGCGGACACGACGGGAGGGATCGGACGATGGATAACGTCCGAAGCCTGCAGGACCTGGGGCGGCCGGTGGAGGAGGCGCGGAAGGCCCGGACTGCGCGTTCGGCTACTTCCACCGCGACTGAGGCGATGGCCCGCCCGTTGACATATAACGGCAGAGGAGGGTGAGAACGGCGGTCCGGCCGGCATGGTCCCCTGCGCCCCATCTTGACTCTGGCCGCGTACTGCGGCACCATCTATGGAGGGGCCCAGGCCCCCGCACCCCGACCGTGTGGCCGAGGGCTGACACGGTCCGGGCGACCTCGCTTTCGGAAGGCGCCGGTGTAACCGCGCAGTGCAGAACAGGAGGGCGCACATGTACGAGTTTCAGGGCCGCGACTGGACTGAGCTGGCCAGAGCGTGGGGCATCTCGCTGGAACACGAGGACGACGAACTCGCCGCCCGGGTCCGCCACTACATGCGCACACACGTCTCGGCGGACGCCACGCCGGACCCCGCCATGGTCGCCGACCTCAGGCGGTTCGTGGCCGATTTCTGCGAAAACGCCAAGGAACGACCCGATGCGCCGCTGTGGCAGGGCCTGCGGGACATCCAGCACGACCTGACCTTCGTGCAGTTCTGCGACGTGCTGCTGCGCCACATGTGGTGCTGAGGCCGGGGTGAAGGTCGCTGATCCGCCGGTGACGGGGTGACCGGCGCATCAGTGACCTTCATCGCGCGCTGGGGCCTTCCGTCCCCCCGCGCTCTGCTACAATGGGAGCGGGGGGTGACAGCATCCATGAACCGATCCTTCCTGGTGCTGAACCTTGACGACACCCTGACCTGGCAGCCGGCCCTGCTGGCGGCCCCGCACGAGTGGATCGACCTCCGGCACCTGCCCGGGAAGAACGCCTGCGCCACGCCGGAGGCCCTTGCCGCCATCGCCGCCGCCCTCGCCCCCCACCAGGAGGTCCCCCTGTGCTTCTGGGGCGCGGGCGAATACCACTACGTCACCCTGCTGCGGCTCCAGGCCCTCCGCCGGCCGGTCACGCTCGTGCTCTTCGACCACCACCACGATGCGGCGCCGCTGCAGGGCGATCTGGTCACCTGCGGCAACTGGGTCCGCCACGCGCTGAACCTGCCCTGGGTCGGGCGGGCGGTGTGGGTCGGCGGCCGCCACCCCGAGATGCAGCTCTACCTCCCCCACCCGCGCCTCCTGCGGGCAGCGGAGCCGACGCCGCCCGAGCCCTTCGCCGAGTGGGCTCTCCAGGCCATCCCCACCGCAGACGTGTACATCTCCATCGACAAGGACGTCCTCACGGGGGATGACAGCGCCACCACCTGGGGCGCAGGCGACCTGGCGCTCGCCGAGCTCATGGACTGGCTGAAGGCACTGGCGCGGCACCGGCGGATCGTGGGGGCCGACGTCTGCGGCGAGTGGAGCCTCTCCCCCGCCCAGGTGTTCCCCGGGCCGCAGGACAGGCGGGCCATTGCACGGAACCAGCGGGCCAACCTCGCGATTCGCGACCTGCTGGCACCGGCCCTCGTGCCCGGCGCTCCCGCCGCCCCGAGCCGAACGGGCTGACGGCCCGCAGCAAGCTCCAGCGGAGGCGCCGCCCGCCGCGAAGGCGCCCGGCGGTTACCCACCGGCGGCTACTCTGCCCGCCCCAGCGCCTCCCCCACGGCCCGGACCAGCAGCGCCGCCGCCTCGGCGCGGGTGGCGGTCCGGTCGGGTCGGAAGGAGTAGCGCCCGTCCGGCTCCGGGTACCCGGCGATCCACCCTGCCCGAACGGCCTCGGCCACGTGCCGGGGCATCTGCCATTGGGCCGCGTCGGCAAACCACCGGCCGGCGATCTGCGCCGCCCCATCCGTCATCGGCACGGGGGTGGCCAGGGCGTCCGCCTCACGGCCGAGCGCCCGCACCAGCAGCACGCCGATCTCCTCCCGCAGGATGGGCCGGTCCGGCTCGAAACGGCCCTGCGGGTACTCCTGCGGCCGGACGATCCCCGCGGCCGCCGCGGCGCCCAGGTAGCCCGCTGCCGCCACCCAGTGGCCGGACGTATCGGTAAAGCCGCCGCCGTCGCCGGGTCGCAGCTCCAGCCCCAAGGCGGAGACCAGCATCCGCACGAAAGCGGCCCGGGTGAGTTCGGCATCGGGACGGAAGGTGCCGTCGCCGTAGCCGGAGACCACCCCGGCGTCCAGGAGCCGGGCGATCGGCTCAGCCGCCCAGTGGCCGTCCACGTCGATCTGCCCGCCCACGGGCCGGGCCAGGTAGAACTCGCCCCCCACCTGCTGGAGCTCCGCACCGGTCAGTGCGGCGACAAACGCCACATCCAGGTAGGTCTGCCCCAGCCGCTGCTGCACGGGCAGGGCCAACTGCAGCGGCGCGCCCGCCGCGCTGGCAGCGACGCTCCCCAGGCTGTATTCGCCCGCCAGGGTCCCGGCCGCGGCAGGCTGCGCCCCGCCCTCCTCTGACGCCGGATCCGCCCCGCGCCACCAGGTGCGGCCTACGGACGTCAGCCGCTCGGGCTCCAGCCCCCAGGCGCGCAGCACCGACTCGGGCACCAGCACCGCCCCTGCCGAGTGGACCAGGGCCGGTTCGGCCACGGGCCTCCCGCGCACCACCAGCGGCACGGCGCGGAACGGCTGGGCCTGCGGCTGGCGGATAACCTCTGCGCCGGTGAGGAACCCGGGCCACTCGGCCTCCAGGCCGCCCGGCGTCACGACCAGCAGGTCGGCCGGCCCCCCCTGGTACCCCAGGGGCAGGCGGAAGCGGAGGACCGATTCGGACTCGCGCACCAGCCCCTGCACCGGCAGCCCGCCCAGGAAGACCCGCACGCCCTCCGGGAAGGCGTGGCCCTCCAGGCGGATGGCATCCACGGTCCCGTCGGCCGGATGGTAGGTGATGACCCGGCGGGTCAGCATCGGCCGGGCCTCAGGCGCCGTCTGGAAGGACCAGGTGTACTGGAACGGCTCCGGTCCCGACCCGTGGTTCACCTGGCCGGACAGCGTGACGACGTACTGGGCGCCGGGTCGGAGCGGCCGCACGGGAATCACGGCCACCGTGTCCTCCAGCTCCGGGTCCCGCTCCGGGTCATACAGCAGGACCCGCACGGTCCCTTCGGGGCCCGTGAGGCGCGCGTCGAGAAGCCGCAGGGCGGCCGGCCTGCGGCCGAAGGTCAGGGTGATCGGGTAGCCCACCGGTCCCCGCACCCCGGGGTAGAGCGCCAGCGGATCGGGGGTCTCCAGCCCCTCCCAGAGGGGCGGGACGTCCGTCGCGCCGGGGGCCGGCCAGCGGACCACCCGGTCTGCGGCGGTGTACGGCCCCAGGAGGGCCACGTTGGCCGACAGCGCCCCGCCGCCTGCCACGGCATACCCCATCTGGGTCATGCCGGGGTGAAGCAGGGGGATGCGGTGGTACAGCGTGTCCATCCACCCGGCTACCGCGTCCTCCGCCCGCCGGGTGAAGTTGATCACCTCCGCGACCCCGCCGTCGTAGGCGAAGTAGCGGGCCCGGCCGCCAGGAGTCTCGGCGACGAAGCCGGGCGAGTCGGGCAGCTGCCGGTGCGCGTCCGCATCCGCCTGGGCGGGGTTGCGCACCAGATACTCCGCCTGCAGCGCGGCCGCGGCGATCAGCCGGGAGTCCAGAGCCACCGGCGGGACCCCTGCGGCGGCGCGGTACTGGTTGACCGCATCCCGGGCGGCCTGCTCCTCCGAGCGGGGCGCGGGCAGGACCGGCAGCGCCCCCGCCCTCACGGTGAAGACGAACTCCGACGTCACCGGGGCGTACACGTAGCCCCGCCGGTCCGGCACGACGTGGATGACCATGCGCACCCGGTGGTCGCCCGGCGCGAGCGGCTCCGGCGGGTCGTAGTACACCAGCCCGGACTCGTCCCACCGGGCCGTCACCTGGCGGCCGTCCAGCCACATCTCCACGGCCACGATGCGGTCCCCCGGCTCCAGGTTCAGCCGCTGCGCGATGCGGGGCGCCGCCCAGCCCACCGCGCCCTGGGGCACGGCCGGGTAGTAGGTGAACGCCAGCGCGGATTCGATCCAGAAGATACAAAGGAGGATGGCCGCCAGCGCGCGCCACGCGATCCGCCGCACGGTGACCACCTCCTGCAACACGTAAGACGCTCAGAAAAGCGGACAAGTTTCGATACCCGGGGACCGCGGGCGTGCCCTGTGGGGTGCGCGTGACAGGCTGCGTCGCGAACGGATGCATGCCGCCGTGAACGGGTGCGCCACGGACCTCGTCAAGAAGTTCGAGAGCCGCGCGAGAAGCGCGGGCTACCTGCTGGTGATCTTCAGCATCGTGGTGCTGCGCAGGCCGACGCCCCGGTTCTGGCCGTTCCGGCTCCACAGTGACGGATCGAAAAGGGCGGTTCCCCCGCACGGCGGGAACCGCCCTTGCTTGATTCGGCCATCAGTCGTCGCCGCCGGTCCGGGGCTGCCGCTCCCTGCGGGCGACGCCGGTCTCGTAGGCGGCCTGCTCCACCGCAGCCGCCACGGCCTCGACGACCCGCTTGTTGAAGACCGAGGGGATGATATACTCGGCGTGCAGTTCCTCGTCCGACACGACGGACGCGATCGCCCGGGCCGCGGCCAGCTTCATGGCTTCGTTGATCTGCCGCGCCCGGCAGTTCAGGGCGCCGCGGAAGATGCCCGGGAAGCAGAGCAGGTTGTTCACCTGGTTCGGGTAGTCCGACCGGCCCGTGGCCATGACGGCCACGTACGGGGCAGCCTCGTCGGGGTCGATCTCGGGCACCGGGTTGGCCATGGCAAAGACGATCGGATCCTTGGCCATCTTCTTGACGTGCTCGACCTTCAGCACGTTGGGGGCCGATACACCGATGAAGGCGTCGGCGCCCTCGATCGCGTCATCCAGGGTGCCGTGCCGGTTCTCCGGGTTGGTGTGCTCGGCGTACCACTGCCACATGGGGTTTTCGTACGTCTTGCCCCGCTCGATGATGCCCACCCGGTCCACGCCGACGATGTTGGTGATGCCGGCTGCCATCAGCATCTTGGAGATGGCCACCCCCGCCGCGCCGATGCCGCAGACGACGACCCTGAGGTCTGCGAGCTCCTTGCCCACCACCCGGGCCGCGTTCATCAGCCCGGCGAGCACCACCACCGCCGTGCCGTGCTGGTCATCGTGGAAGACCGGGATGTCCAGCTCCTCCTTCAGCCGCTCCTCGATCTCAAAGCAGCGGGGCGAGGAGATGTCCTCCAGGTTGATGCCGCCGAAGGCCGGCGCGATGGCCTTCACGATGCGCACGATCTCGTCGGGGTCCGTGGTGTCCAGGCAGATCGGGAAGGCGTCGACGCCGGCGAACTGCTTGAAGAGCATCGCCTTGCCTTCCATCACCGGCAGGGCCGCGGCCGGCCCGATGTTGCCGAGCCCCAGCACCGCCGTGCCGTCGGTGACGACGGCCACCGTGTTCCGCTTGATGGTCAGCGTAAAGGCCTTCGCCGGATCCTCGGCAATCGCCCGGCAGACGTCGGCCACCCCGGGGGTGTAGACGACCGACAGGTCGTCCCGGGTCTTCACCTGCACCCGGGGCTTGACCTCGATCTTGCCGCCCAGGTGGGCGAGAAAGATCCGGTCCGAGACGTTGACCACCTTGACGCCGGGGAGCGCCGCCAGCGCCTGGACGATCCGGTCGCCGTGCGCCCGGTTCTCCACCGCGATGGTGATGTCGCGCACCACCACGTCCCGCCGGGACTGGATGAGGTCCACCGCCACGATGTCGCCACCGCTGGCGCCGATTGCCGTTGCGATGTAGGAGAAGATCGAACCCGTATTCTCAATCTCCAGCCGCACAATGATCCGCATACTGGCCAGTCGCTGAGCCACAGGGGACAGCCTCCTTCTTGGGGGCGCACGCAGAATTACGCTAAGCCGAGGATTATTATAGCAAGAACGTGTGCCGGGACAGGGGGGCTGATGTAAAATAGGGTCCAACTCCCATCCCGGGGCCAATCAGGGATAGGTACGAAGAATTAGGCGCATAGGGCGCAGATCCTCCTTCTTAGCCCCCCTGTCTGAAGAAGTCCACAATCATCTGGAACAGCCGCTCGGTGGCCGGGCTCCAGCCCGGATTCGGATGGCGGAAGGCCAGGCTGGTGGTGCGGGCCATGCGCGGCATCCCCTCCACCTCGACCCGGACCAGGGTGCCCAGCGCCAGCTCCCGCTCCACGGCGGAGGCCGGCACGAGCGCGCAGCCAAAACCGGCCTCGACCATGAGCGTGACGGCCTCGTGGGAGTCGAACTCCATGGTGACGTTGGGGTAGACCCCGGCCTGTTCCAGCATCGCGTCCACGAAGGTGCGGAAACGGGACGGGGCCTGGAACGAGATCAGGTCGATCTCCCCCAGCTTGGCCAGGGGCAGCGGATCGGGGAGCTCCGAGCGCCGGCCGGGCGCGCAAACCAGCACCACCGGGTCCTCCACCAGCGGCACGGAGCGCAGCCGGGCGTGGGTCACGGGCGTCGGCAGGATCGCCAGCTCGATCTCCCCCTCCAGCAGCCGCTGGATCGTCTCCTGCGTACGGTCCGCCTTCACGTGCACCCGGATCCCCGGATGCTCCCGCTTGAACGCGGCCAGGATGGGCGGGAGCAGACGCAGCCCGACCGTGGTCACCGCGCCGATGGCGATGCGCCCCCGCTCCGGATGAGCCAGGTCGGCGACCTCCTCCTTCAGCGTGTTCACCGCGGTGATGATGCGTCTCGCCCGCTCGTAGACGAGGCGTCCGGCCGGCGTCAGGTGGATCTGCCGGCCCGAACGGTCCAGAAGCGGCGTGCCCAGCTCCGCCTCCAGGGCGGCGACCTGGCGGGTTACCGCGGGCTGGCTCAGCCCCACCAGCGCGCCCGCCCGTGCGAACCCGCCGGTCTCCACGACCCGGCAAAAAGTGATGAGGTGCTGTAGCAACAAGGGCGTGGCCTCCCGGGCTACCCCGGCAGCCGATGCACCGGGGGTATTTCGGCTATGTCAAATATGCATGTTCATCATACCCGAATAAGTCGTATAGTTGGAAGTGGGAAGCAATCGACCGTCGGCAGCAACCATCGATCCGGGGCAGGCACAATGGCCTGCCCTCGGAGTATGCCGCTTTGAGGAGGGGAACAGGTTGCTTAAGGAGGTTTGCTGGCAGATCGGCGGCGAGCAGGGGTCCGGCCTTGACTCCACGGCCGAGGTCTTCAACACGGTTGCCAGCCGCGCGGGGTACTACGTGTACGCCTACAAGACCTTCGCATCCCGCATCAAGGGCGGACACACCGACTTTACCACGCGCATTTCCGTCGAGCGGGTCCAGGCGCCGGCCTCCGGCGTCAACCTGCTGGTGGTGCTGGACCAGGAGTCCATCGACCTCTGCGCCAAGAACGTCTACCCCGGCGCCATCATCCTGGCGGAGGAGTCCTTCGAGCCCAAGCTGCCGGAGGGCATCGACGCCCGGCTGCTGACCATGCCGTTTAATAAAATGGCGCTGGCGCTGGGCAACACGCTCATGAAGAACAACCTGGTCCTGGGCGCCTCGGCCGCGCTGCTGGGCCTGCCGCTGGAGGGCTTCAAGGCCTACGCGCAGCGCCGGTGGGGAACCCGCGGGGCGGAGTTCGTCGCCCTCATCCACCAGGCCATGGACCAGGGCTACCAGTACGTGGAGGAGCACTGGCCCGAGCTCAAGCTCGATCTGGCCAAGCCTGACGGCCAGGAGAAGCTGCTCATGACCGGCAACGACGCGGTCGCCCTCGGGGCGCTCGCCGGCGGCTGCCGCCTGATGTTCTCCTACCCGATCACGCCGGCCTCCGAGATCGCCGAGAACCTGGTCAAGGCCTTCCCGAAGGTGGGCGGCGTGGCCGTGCAGATGGAGGACGAGCTGGGCTCCATCGTGGCCTGCGTCGGCGCCGGTTTCGCCGGGGCCCGGGTCATGACCGCGACCTCCGGCCCGGGCATCTCGCTGATGCAGGAGGCCATCGGCCTCGCGTCGATGACCGAGACGCCGGTGGTCGTGGTCGACACCCAGCGCGGCGGCCCCTCCACGGGCATGCCCACCAAGCAGGAGCAGTCCGACCTGCTGGCCCTGGCCTACGGCGGCCACGGCGAGGGCCCGCGCATCGTCCTGGCCCCCGGCTCCGTGGAAGAGCTCATCCCCATGACCGCCGAGGCCTTCAACCTGGCGGACAACTACCACTGCCCGGTGCTGATCGCCTCTGACCTGGCCCTGGCCCTGTTCCAGCAGACCGTTGAGCCGACGGCGGTCGACCTCAGCAACCTGCCCAAGATCGACCGCGGCCCCATCGCCGACCCGCAGGAGTTGGCGGCCTTGGGGCGCGACGTGTTCGAACGGTACAGCAAGCAGGTCAACGAGAACGGCGTGTCGCCCCGCTCGCTGCCCGGCATGAAGAACGGCCAGTTCCTGGCCACCGGCGCCGAGCACGGGGCGATGGGCAAGGTCACCGAGAACCCCGCCAACCGGGTCTACATGATGGACCGCCGCCTGCGCCGGCTGCACCACGTGAAGACCGAGGCGGTACGCTACTTCGGCAGCCCGAACGCCGACCTCGTGCTGCTCGCCTTCGGCACCACCCTCGGGGCGGCGAAGGAGGCCCAGCCGATCATCGAGGAGATGACCGGCAAGAAGGTCGGCGTGCTGCAGGTCCGGTTGATCTACCCGGTGCCCGTGGCGGAGATCGCCAGGCATGTGGGCAACGCCACCGCGCTCGTGGTCGAATCCAACGCCACGGGGCAGTTCGCCTTCATGCTGAAGGGGTCCGGCTACGACCAGGAGAAGGTCGCGAGCCTGCTGAAGTACGACGGCACCCTCTTCACGGTGAAGGAGATCGTGGACGGCGCCCGGGCGGTGCTGGCCGGCGAGGCCCGGTACCTGGTGACCGGCGGCGGCCAGGGCGTGCGGCCCACCGATGACCCGACCATCGCGCTGACGGCGAAGGAGGCGTAAGCGAAATGGCAGTGACCATGGCGGATTTCCGGACGTCCGAGAAGTCCTGGTGGTGCCCGGGCTGCGGCGACTTCGGCGTCCTGGCGGCCCTGCAGAAGGCCCTGGTGGACCTGCAGATCGAGCCGGAAAAGGTGGCGGTGGTCTCGGGCATCGGCTGCTCCGGCAAGATCGGCAACTATATCAACTCGTACAACCTGCACACCGTGCACGGCCGGGCGCTGGCGGCCGCCCAGGCCCTGAAGCTGGCCAACCGGGAGCTGACGGTGATCGCCGCCGGCGGTGACGGCGACGGCTTCGCGATCGGCATGGGCCACTACATGCACGCCCTGCGCCGCAACGTCAACATCACCTATATCGTGATGGACAACATGATCTACGGCCTCACCAAGGGCCAGACCTCCCCCACCTCCGAGACCGGCTTCACCACCAAGTCGACGCCCACAGGCAACCTGGAGAGCCCGGTGAACCAGCTCCAGCTGGCCCTCGCCTCCGGCTGCGGCTTCGTGGCCAGCGGGTTCTCGGCCAACCAGAAGCAGCTGGTGGAGATCATCAAGCGGGCGATCCAGCACCCGGGCTTCGCCCTGGTGAGCACCTACTCGCCCTGCGTGACCTTCAACCGGGTGAACACCTTCGACTTCTTCAAGCAGAACCTGGTCAACCTGGACGAGGACCCGTCCTACAACCGGCACGACCGGTTCGCCGCGATGAAGAAGCTGATGGAGACCCAGGAGCTGGTCACGGGCATCATCTACGAGGATCCCGAGTCGGTCCCCTACGAGGACAGGGTGCCCGGTTTCCGGGAGCAGGGGATCGTGAACCAGGACTGGACGATGGATCCCGCGGTGTGGGAGCAGATCGTGGCCCAGTACAAGTAGGCGCCAACGCGCAGAAAGCCCGGCGGTGCGATGCCGCCGGGCTTGCGCGCGAACCGCCGCCCGACGTGAGTGTCGGGCGGCGGTTCTCCGTGCTTCTTGCCATATCAGAACCTGAGATCCGACAGCCGTACGGCCGCCACGCCGATCACCGTGTCGGCGCCGCCGTAGTACACGTACAGGTCGTCGCCCCGCAGGGCGTGGCCGGTGGAGAAGATCACGTTGGGCACGAAGCCCTCCCGCTCCCACTCCAGCTCCGGCTCGATGATCGGCTCGTCCTGCCGGGCGAGCACGACGGACGGGTCCTCCGCGTCCAGCAGGGCGATGCCCAGCCGGTAGGAGTTATCCGCCTTCCGCGCGCCGTGGTAGATGAGCACCCAGCCCTGCTCGGTGCGGATGGGCGGGCCGGCGATGCCGACCCGGGCGTCCTGCCAGGTCCCCTCGATGGGCGAGAGAATCTTCCGGTGGTCGGTCCAGGTGACCAGGTCGTCGGAGTAGGCGATCCAGATGTCGGGGTACCGGCGGTGAAGCAGGACGTAGCGCCCGCCCACCTTCTCGGGGAAGAGCGACGCGTTCTTGTTGGGTTCGTCGAGCATCGGGCCGTGCCGCTCCCAGGTGATCAGGTTCTTGGAAGTGGCCCGGCAGATGCGGTAGTCGCCCTCGAACCGGTCGGAGAAGCCCGTGTAGGTGAGGTGATAGGTGTCGCCGATCTTCACGAGCCGGCCGTCCTCCGCCCCGCGCAGCTCCTGCACGTGCTCGCCGGGGGCGAGCACCGGCCGGTCCAGGCGGGTGAAGTGGATGCCGTCGCAGGAGACCGCGTAGCCGATGGCGTTCATGTAGCGGCCGTAGCGGGCGTGGCCACCGATGTTGGTGGCCCGGTACAGCAGATGGAACAGCCCGTTGTCATAGATGGCTGCCGTATTGAAGACGGCCGCCCGCTCCCACTCGTTGGCCGGGTTCGGCTTCAGGATGGGCTTGGTGGCGAGCCGCGTCAGCTTAATCATAGGCGCATCGCCTCCTGACCGGATGGCAGTAGTTAGGGCCTGAAAGACGAATACCCTAGCGAGACGGGGTCAGGTGGTGCAGCAGCACGGTGCGATCCACCGCAGCCACACCCAGGCAACAGTCGCCGCCGCCGTAGTAGACAAAGTACGCGCCGTCCTTCTCCACGGAGCCGCACGAGAAGACCACGTTGGGCACCAGGCCGTTCCGCTCCCAGTCGGTCTCGGGCTCGAGGATCGGGTGCGGGTACCGGGCCAGGACCCGCGTCGGGTCGGCCAGGTCCAGCAGGGCCACGCCGAGCCGGTACACGTTGTCCGAATCGACGGCGTGGTAGAACAGCACCCATCCGGCCTCGGTCCGATGGGGCGGACCGGCGGCGCCGATCTTCTTCGCTTCCCACCCCCCGGGGATCGGTTCCATGAGGATGCGATGGTCCGTCCATGATTTCAGGTCATCCGAGAAGGCGATCCAGATGCTGGGCTCCCGCCGGTGCAGGAGCACGTAGCGGCCGTTCACCTTCCCGGGAAACAGCGCGACGTCCTTGTTCGGCTCGTCCAGAAGGATCTCGCGACCGTGCCACTCGAACAGGTTCCGGGACCAGGCCAGGGCAGGCCGGAAGTCCTGCCAGTGCCTGCCGCCGAAGGCGGTGTAGCACATATAGTAGATGTCGCCGATGCGGGTGATGCGCGGGTCTTCCACTCCCCACGCCTCCTGCTCGGTGGCCGGCGCGAACACCGGCCGGTCGAACCGGCTGAAGTGGATGCCGTCGGTGGAAACGGCGAGGCCGATGGAGGAGACGAACTTCTCCTCGGGGCGCGGCGTCGGGCTGTCAAGCCGGAACCGGTTGTTCGACGCCCGGTAGAACAACCAGAACAGGCCGTTTTCGTAGATCGCCCCGGCGTTGAACACCGCCTCCCGCTCCCACTCGTGCTCCCGGACCGGCGTGAGGATGGGCTGCTGCGATAGCCGCTGCAGCTTCAGCACAATCTGAGCCCCCCAATATCTCTTAGCACATTATATTTTAGCATGTGCTGTGACTGCGGGGACCGGTAAGTGGTGACGATCCAGGATACGTCTGGTGACCGCACAGGGTGCGCCGCTCCGGCCAGACGCCACCGACGGGAACGGGAGCAGCCCCTCGGGGCCGATGCCCGGGCGCGGCAAAGCCCGCCGACGTCCGGTTATCCCTTGGTGGCGCCGACGTTAAGACCTTCGATAAAGTACCGCTGCGCGGCAAAGAAGAGGCCCAGAATGGGCAGGGCCATCAGCACGGAGATGGCCATCATATAGTTCCACATCGGCGCCTCCTTCGACAACGACTGCTCGAAGAACTTCAGGCCCAAAATCAGGGGGAAGTGGTCCGTCGAGTGCAGGTAGATGAGGGGGCTCTGGAAGTTGTTCCAGTTGCCCTGGAAGGCCAGCACGCCGATGGCCAGCAGGGCGGGGCGGATGAGCGGCAGCATGATGTGCCAGTAGATCTGGACGATGTTGGCCCCATCGATGATCGCCGCCTCCTCCATCTCCCGCGGGATCGTCAGGAAGAACTGGCGCATCATGAAGATGTACGCTGGCCCCCAGGCGAACCACGCGCCCACGGTGAGGGGCACGAAGGTGTCCACCTGCTTCAGCCTGGCCCAGATCATGAAGCTGGGGATCATGGTCACCACGCCGGGGAGCATCATGGTGCAGAGCAGGATGAAGAAGAGGGGGGCGCGGCCCCGGAACTGGAAGCGGGCGAAGCCGAAGGCCACCAGCGACGTGGTGAGCAGCTCGGCGGCCATGGCCAGCACCGTGATGAAGAGCGTGTTCAGCAGGAAGCGGCCGAAGGGGAGCATGCGCCAGGCGTCCACGTAGTTCCGCCAGACGGGCGGCCGGGGAATCCAGTCGGGCGGGTAGGTGAAGAGCGCGTCGCTGCCCTTCAGCGACGTGGAAACCATCCAGAAGAGCGGGACGACGATCACCGCCGCGCCCAGCGTCAGCAGGAAGTAGGTCAGGAAGCCCTTGATCAGATCAGACAGCTTGCGGTTCACGGCTTTCCCCCCTCACCGTTGGCGCAGTTCGCCCTCGTAGTAGACATAGGCGTCGGACCATTTCCAGACGATCGCGGTCAGGATGAGGATCAGCACCATCAGGAACCACGCCACGGCGGAGGCGTAGCCCATCTTGAACTGGGTGAAGCCCTGCTGGTAGACGTACACGTTCAGGAAGGTGCCGGCGCTGGTCGGGGTCGCGATGAAGAGCGGAGCCGTGAAGTTCTGCATGGCGCCGATCACGCCCATGATGGTCACGTACAGCAGGGCCGGCGAGATCATCGGCACGGTGATGCGGGAGAAGACGGTCCAGGGGCCCGCACCGTCGACCAGGGCCGCCTCCTTCAGCTCCTTCGGCACGTTCTTCAGGGCCGCCAGCAGAATCACGGTGTTGGCGCCGAACACGCCCCAGAAGGACATGATGATGAACGAGGGCAGCACCAGCCGCTCGTCCGAGAACCACGACAAGGGCTCCATGTTCAGCAGCCGGTAGACGGGGGAAAGCAGGCTGTTGATCAGCCCCCGGCTGGCGAACATCCAGCGCCAGAGCAGGGCGGTGGCGGCGGCCGGCAGCACCGCCGGAACGTAGTAGAGCGTGCGCCAGAAGCCGATCCCCCGGACCTCCCGGGCCAGGAGCGAGGCCGTGCCCAGGGCCCCCAGCACGCCCAGGGGGACGCTGATCACCGAGTAGAGCACCGTCAGCCGCACGGACGGCCAGAAGCGCGTGTCGCGCGTGAACATGTCGATGTAGTTCTTCAGGCCGACCCACCGGGGCGGCGTCAGCACGTCGTACGCGGTGAAGGACAGGTAAAGCGAGTAGAGGATCGGGAAGAGCTGCCAGATGATGAGGCCCAGCAGCCACGGCAGGATGAGGGCGTAGCCGGCCGCGGTGGACCGCCGGGCCCGGAAGGCCCGGAGCAGGCCGTAGGTCAGGAGCATGAGCAGGAGCATCCCCACGCCGACCGCCACCCAGCGGACCAGGGTGTAGAGGTACGGATTGGACACCGGAATCCCCCTTTGCATCTGTACAGGGCGGCGGGCCGGCCCCTTCCCCGGGGGCCGGCCCGCGTGCGCGCCCGCGCCTACGGAAGCACCTCTTCGAGGCTTGCCCGGGCCCTGGCGGCCAGCTCAGCCGCACTGCCCTTCTTGCTGTAGAGCGGATCCTGCAACTGCTCCCACAAGATCGTGTCCCACTCGGGGTGGTTGGGGATGATCCGAAAGGCGCGCATCTCCTGGGCGGCCTGCATGATCACCTCCGCCCCTTCGGCCTTGCGGGGCTCGTTCTTGGTGATCTGTTCCGCCGTAGCCATCGAACGGCGCGGCGGGACGATCTTCCAGTTGTGGATGCCCTCGGTGAGGGCGATCAGCGCATCGTAGGCTTCGTCGGGGTGCGGGGTCTTGGCGTTGATCACCGTGGAGGCGGCCCAGGCGAAGGTCGTCCGGTTGGCGGGACCCTTCGGCACCCGCACGTGGCCGACCCGCAGCCCCTCCACCCGGTCCAGGTCGTCGGAGGCGCCGCCGAAGAACATGGCGATCTTGCCGGCCTTGAACATTTCGCTGAAGCCCTGTTCGTTGACGGTCGCCATCGACGGCGCGACCTCTTCGTTGTAGATGATCGAGCTATAGAACTCCAGCGCCTGGATCGCCTCGGGCGAGTCGATGGGCGAGGACTTCAGGTCGGGGCTGATCACCTCGCCGCCGGCCTGCCAGATGAACATCTGCACCGGCGGCCAGCCGTTGAAGGAGGTACCGTAGATGCCCTTCTCCTTGTCGGTCAGCTGGACGGCCAGGTTGCGGAACTCCTCCCACGTCCAGTCGTCGGTGGGGTACGGGATCCCCTTCTCATCGAACAGGTCCTTGTTGTAGTAGACGATGACGGGCTGGCCGATCCACGGCAGGCCGTAGACCTTGCCCTCGTACATGGCGTGCTCCAGCACCAGGGGGAAGTAGTCGTCCAGGTTGGCCGCGGGGCGGCTGTCCGCCTTGAGCCGGTCGGTCAGGTCCATCAGCGCGCCCCGGGCGGCGTAGGGCACCACGTACTCCTGGGCGAGCCAGATGAGGTCGGGCGCGGTGCCGCCGGCGAGCATGGTCTGGATCTTGGTGTAGTAGTCGGCCGGGGCCGGTTCATGCACGATCTGGAACGTCTCCGACTCCGCGTTGATCCGGTCAATGATGGCCTCCAGCTCCTGGGCCTCCTGGGCGCCGGCCCACGTGGCCAGGCGGATGGTCACCTTCTCCCGGGACGCGGCCTGCTGGTCGGTCTGTTCCTGACTCTGGGGCTGCGGCGTCTGCTGGGCGGAGTTATCGGTCTGAGTGCTGCCGCAGGCGGTGACCAGCAGCGTGAACGTGAGCAACATGGCGGTGAGTAGGGTGTGTGTACGTCGTCTCATCCCAATACCTCCTCCAGATGTGGGTTGAGAATGAGAACGCCGCAGGGCCGAATGGCTTCCTGCGGCGGATTCTCCGTGGATCGGCGAACGTGTAGCGGATGGGACCCGACGGATCACCGCTTCACACTCTCCGGCCCTTGGCGATTGCGTAAATGTTTCCCAGGACAATAGATAGCACATTCCGGTGAGCGGGGGCAAGGGGGACAGTATCCGGGGGCAGGAGCCGCATTGCTCATACTGATGCAACTGTGGAGGTATGCCATGCACCAGACCAAACGGCCGGGTTACACCTTGCATAACTCCTGCCGAACGAATTCCACCCCCACCACCTGCCCAAGTCCCCATCACTGTGACAGGCACCTCGGTTGAAGGTCGACGGAGGCGCCTCTTGGCGTTCGCCGCCAGCAACTGGCCAAGCCCATCTCACCAGAGAAAGGTAGCGCCCGAATTGCCTGACGCGTCGTGTCATGGCTGTCCCATATGGCAGGTATTGCACTATCGAATACCGAAACGATTTGACAACACAGTATTTCCTAACGGACATCGAGGGGAGCGGAGCGGGCCGTCCGGGCTGTAGCTCACGCGGTCTCCGTTCGGCTCCGGCTCATCGTGTTCCCACAAATGGTACGAGTAAGAGTGTCGAAGGAGTGAATGGAGAAGATGAGTTCCCAGAACGTCGGCTGCCTCGGATTCCTCTTTCGCATGTTCGGTTCACAGGAAGAAAAGCCAGTAGCCAAGGTATCGTACCGAGTCCGGGAAGCCGTGCTTTCGCCTGCGGAACTGTCTCTGTACGGAGTTCTCAGACTGGCAATCGGAAACCGATGGGTCATCTTTCCCAAGGTGCGGATGATCGATATCTTCTCGCCGGTGGGCCAGGACCATCGGGCCGGACAGAATCGGCTGATGCCCAGGCACGTGGACTTCTTGCTCTGTGATCCACAGACGACACGGCCAGTCTTGGCCGTTGAACTAGACGATCGGTCCCACGAGCGAAGTGACCGCCAAGAAAGCGACGCCTTCAAGGACCAAGTCTTTCGTTCTGCGGGAATACCCCTGGTGCGGATCCGGGCAAGGGCCAATTACTCCGTGGAGGAGATCGCCTCCGCGCTTCAGAATGCGGTCGCCCGCCCCTCCCAAACATCGGGGGTAACGGCACCTAGACCTGTCAACCAGCCAAAGCCGGCTCCGAAGCGCGGCGCACCTCCCCTGTGTCCCAAGTGCGGCACCCCTATGGTAGTGCGACAATCGCGCCAGGATGGCAGCCGGTTCTACGGATGTCCCAACTACCCTCGCTGCCGGCAGACGGCTCCGCTGACCGAGTAGACTACAACCCCGCCACGCGCTAGACCGGTACCGCTGTTGTCAGCAACAGGAGGTACGTCCTATGAAAGTGGCCTTTAGTTGGTCGAAGCCGGAGGGCGTTCCCGGGCTGATCGCCCGGAAACAGGTTGACAAGTCGCTGTTCCTGGAGGGAAGTCACATCCCGAAAGAGTTTCACGTGGACTTCGCCCAGGCCAACGGCGGACACCTCCCGGATCTTGGAGAGTCGCGTGAGGTAACGCTCCACTACGGCGATGCACAGTTCCAGGCAAGGCTGGTCTGCAAGTCACGTCACGGCCCCGACAGCAGGGACTTGAACTTGCAGTACGGGCCGCGAAGCGCTTTCGCTCGGTTCTTGCAAGATCGACTGCCATACAGCTATCGGCGTCTCGTCCTAGGCGCTGATGCCTCCGACGACAGCCCTGCCGAAGACATGCCAGAAGACGAGCGTGAGTACGTGGAGTTCTATGAAACGGGCCAACCGTACCATTATACGGTACGCCTCGTCGCGCGGACCGACCTTGGCGAACTGCTTCCTCCTGACAACTTTGAGACGGTCTGGTCACACTTAGGGCAGCTGATCCAAGCCGGAACGGTTCTTTGCACACTGTCGAAGGGGATGGCCAACTCGGTCTCCTGGGGGGCAGACGGCATCCAGGTCACCACGGAGCGGGGATCGGAACTCATCGCTAAGACGGCATTCGAAGCGGCATGGCACGCCCTCATGCAGCGGGGCATCCTTGCGGCCGACGAGTTCCCAGGTACAGACCGTTACAGGTCCACCGCGGTCCCGACCATCCTGGCCCAGCTTCCGTACGTGGATTACACCACCTATCCCAGACTGACGCTGTTCTTGACTTCCCACCGTTTTACTAACGCGGAGTTGGCCGAGACCTTCAAGGTGGGCACGCAGCGTGGGATCCGCGTGGCGGGCAGGTCCCCCGACACGAAGTTGGTGGTCTTTACTACTGATGCCTCGTCCCATTACCGGGCGGATCACCCTTACCGAGACTATTGGAAAGGCGACACGTTGTTCTACACGGGCGAAGGGCTAGTCGACGATCAGGAAATGACCTACGGCAACCTTGCCCTTAAGAACAGCATGTCTGCCGGATTTCCGGTCTATGGCTTTCAGAGGCTACCCGAGGGCGGCTTCGCCTATCTGGGGCGTTTTCGGGTCAACGCGGTTCACGAGCAACAACAACCGGATAAGACGGGTAGACCTCGGCGGGTCTACGTCTTTGAAATGCTCAGGGTCCGCCCACAGACTGTACCGATTTCCCAGCCACGAGCCTGGGTTTTCCAGGCCAACCCCCAGTACTTCAGACTCTCCGCGGCACTGTCCGAACTACAGGAGATTGTCTTTCTCGTCAACCAGTTCAGGACAGACATCCGGATCGGGGACAGGGTCTACTTCTGGGAGGCTGGCCCAGAAGCCGGTCTCGTTGGGGTAGGTACAGTACTCGCCGAGCCGAAAGAAATGCCTGATAACCAAGAGTCCAGTCGATATTATGTAGACAAGAGCAAGTTTGAGGGAGAGAAAGTCCGAACCACTGTACGCGTTGACCGGTTTCTCTCCCCCCCTATCCCCCGAGCCGTGTTCCTCAACCACCCGGTCCTTCGCGACATGACAGTCCTCACCGCGCGGATCGGTACGAACTTCCGTCTCACGCCTCAACAGGCCGAAGCCATCGCACAGCTTGTCGAAGGGTCGGTCCCTCCCAGATTCTTCCGCGTCAGCGCTCCTCAGAGGCCTGAGGATTGGGTCATGTGCCGAGAGAAAGGCTTTCTCTTGCTCGACGTGAAGATGCCTCGGACCGACCTGACGACGTTGGCGTCCCTCTCGGACATCACAGCGGCACTGGCCCGTGACGCCGATGAGACCTACCGGGTCCATTCGGTCCATCTGGAAACCGAGGCCCGAACGCTGGAAACCATCAAGAACCTCCGTCCCGGTGATAGGCTGGTGGTTACTCGGGGTGCGAGTACAGTAGTAGGGCTCGCGGAGGTCCGGCAACCAGGGTATATATGGCTGGCTGACCAAGCCCGCCACGCCATATACGTGTCCTGGCAGTGGACTGGCTGGCTTCGCACTACACGCCATCCGGAGTGGTTAACCACCCTGATCACTCCTGCCACACAGGAAGCCTACCAGGAGGTCCGTCAGTCCCCAGCGCCCAAGACGGAACCAACCGCGGATCTTGCCGCCGTTACGCAGAGCTTCAGTTCGGCCTTGCGTCTGAGCGGCATCCACTTTGGATCCCGCCATGATCGAGTCGTACGTGCTTTCGTTGCGGCGCTCTCGACCAAGCGCCTCGTCATCCTGACCGGCCTCTCCGGATCAGGTAAGACGCAAATCGCCCTGCGTTTCGGCGACTGGCTAGGGAAAGAACGGCGGATGGTCGTGCCAGTGCGCCCCGATTGGACGGGTCCGGACTACCTGTTCGGCTACGAGGACGCGTTAAAGGTCACCGATGACGGCCGGCGCACATGGTACGTGCCCCCGGTGCTCGAGTTCATGCTCCGGGCGGCGCGCGATCCGCACTTCCCGTACCTCTTGATCCTCGATGAGATGAACCTAGCCCACGTGGAACGCTACTTTGCCGACTTCCTCTCGGGGGTGGAGTCGGGCGAACCGTGCCTGCCGAACCTTGCACAAGATGCAAAGGGCAACTGGGTCATCCGCGAGGGCGAAGTTGAGCGCATTCCCATACCGGAGAACCTCTTCGTGGTGGGTACCGTCAACGTTGATGAGACTACCTACATGTTCTCCCCGAAGGTGCTCGACCGCGCGAACACCTTCGAGTTTCGGGTCGAGACCGAGGATCTTCAGATCGACTTGCGCAAGCCGGCCCCGCTGCCGCCCGGTGATGAGAATCTGGTCCGTGGGTTCTTGGCGGTGGCTACAGACGATGACTGGCAGCTGATCCACCCGGCCCCTTGGCGCGACGAGTTCGCCGCCTACTTCCGGACGGTCCATCGCCTTCTTTCTGACAGCGACTTTGAGTTTGGGCACCGGGTGTTCTACGAAGCGCTACGTTACGCCAGCATGTTAGCGGCCACTGGTAACACCACACTACAAGAGGCCCTCGACCAGCAGATCTACCAAAAAGTGCTACCAAGATTACATGGCTCCCGTCGTCGGCTCGAACCGCTGCTCCGAGCGCTAGGCCGCTTCTGCTACGACCTGAGCTATGAACCGGGCGACACGGCGACAGCCAACTTCGACCCGGAAGCGCCGCAAGAGAGAATGCCCCAACTTGCTCAGTCCTACCACAAGGTCCGGCGGATGTTCCGGAGCCTTCGGGTAAACCAGTTCACAAGCTTTACGGAGTGAGCCATGCGGGTCTGCGAAACGGTTTCCCTCACGATCCGAGATGGCCGAGGCAGAACGGTGGGTACGTTATCCATAAGCCTACCCGGGCAGACATCGGCAACCTCGACCCCGCCGCCGCTGATCGACCTGCGTGGTGATCCCGCTCTCGACCCCGCGCTCCC
>JAAROH010007807.1_pt1 | contig 31574 bp, 29 predicted proteins | sample 7248631 | NCBI WGS metagenome assembly JAAROH01 (sample SAMN09772309, study PRJNA484901) | compost metagenome | isolation source: Vermicomposting unit | place: India | reverse complement strand
TAACCGTAGGAACTACGGGGATAGCCTAATCAATTAGAGTTCGGTAGAACTCTGTACTTAGGAATCCACTATGGCTTTAGCCTAGTGGTAGTTCAATGGAAGTGAACTTATGAAGTATGGGGAAATAGTCCATGGTAAACTGCATCGGCGGTTGAATAGATTTATTGCCGAAGTTTTCATTCATGGAAAAAAAGAAGCGGCTCATATTAAAAATACCGGCCGTTTAACAGAGTTGCTACAACCGGATGCTGACGTGCGGTTAGAAGTGAGTGATAATCCAAACAGGAAAACAAAATATTCTCTCATTGCTGTTTGTAAAAATGATATTTGGGTAAATATTGATTCACAAGCGCCCAATACCGTTGTTTTTGAGGCAATTACAACGGGAAAGGTGAAAGAACTCGGAATGGTAAACACGATGAAAAGGGAAGTTCCGTTTGGCGATTCCCGGTTCGATCTTTATTTTGAAAAGGGAAATGAAAGCGGCTTTATTGAAGTAAAAGGTGTCACATTGGAAAAGAACGGGTTGGCACTATTTCCGGATGCACCGACGTTACGAGGGACAAAACATATATTGGAGATGGTAAAAGCCGTACAAAAGGGATACAGCGGAACTATCTTGTTTGTCGTACAAATGAAAGGTTGCTCCACTTTTACTCCTAATAAAGAAATGGATAAAACTTTTACAGAAGCTTTATTAAAAGCAGTGGAACAAGGTGTGCAAATTTTAGCATATGACGCAATTGTAAAAGTCGATGAACTCGTTTTAGGCGATCCGCTTCCTGTTGTATTATCATAAAAAGGGTATATTACCAATTGTAAATGAATAACATTACGAAGTCAGACACCAAAAACACATAGAAAGAATAAAAATATAAAAAACCGTTATACTACAGAATAAGCAGTATAACGGTTTTTTGTGTAGTTTTTTTGGTTTCCGGGTTAGTTTCGGATTAAATAATCAAATGCTCCCAAGGCCGCCGTTGCACCGGATCCCATGGAAATGATAATTTGTTTATATGGACTATCACTACAGTCGCCGGCAGCAAAGACACCCGGGATATTGGTTGCACCACGCTTATCAACAATAATTTCACCCATGCGATTTCGTTCAACCGTACCTTCTAACCAATCGGTGTTGGGAACAAGACCGATTTGAACAAAGACACCAGCTAGCTCAATATGGTGTTCTTCTCCGGTTGTCCGGTCAATATAAGTTAGTCCGTTTACTTTATCAGTTCCGGTGATTTCTTTCGTTTGGGCGTTTGTAATCACTGTCACATTTGATAAACTGTGAAGACGATCTTGAAGTACTTGGTCGGCTTTTAATTCCGGCATAAATTCAATAACGGTCACATGTTTAACAACTCCTGCGAGATCAATTGCCGCTTCAATCCCGGAATTTCCACCACCGATGACCGCAACATGTTTTCCGGCAAACAACGGACCGTCACAATGCGGGCAATAGGCAACACCTTTTGTCTTGAATTCTTCTTCACCTGGTACGCCTATATTGCGCCAACGTGCACCGGTTGAAAGAATGACTGTCTTACTTTTTAAAACTGCGCCGTTTTCCAATTCAATATGGACAAGATTATCTTTCTTTTCTAAACGTTTTGCCCGTTGCAAGTTCATTATATCAATATTGTATTCTTTTACATGCTCTTCTAAACTGGCAGCAAGTTGCGGACCCTCAGTGTATTTTATACTGATAAAGTTTTCAATGCCCTTGGTATCCATAATTTGACCGCCGAATCGTTCTGCCACAATTCCGGTACGAATTCCTTTCCTTGCAGCGTAAATAGCGGCACTCGCACCGGCAGGACCACCGCCGACAACGAGAACGTCAAACGGATCTTTATTCATAAACTCAGATGGGTCCGATGTTTTCCCTAGTTTGGCCAATATTTCTTCGAGTGACATCCGGCCGCTGCCAAATTCCTCGCCGTTTAAGAAAACAGTCGGCACCGCCATAATGTTTTTACTTTCGGCTTCTTCTTTGTAAGCCGCACCGTCAATCATTGTATGTGTAATATTCGGGTTAAGGACACTCATGATGTTTAGAGCCTGAACAACTTCAGGACAATTATGACAAGTTAAGCTGACGAATGTTTCAAAATGATATTCACCGGTTAAGCTTTTAACTTGGTCGATCAGTTTTTGTTCAACTTTTGGCGGTCGACCGCTTACCTGTAATAGCGCAAGTACAAGTGAAGTAAATTCATGGCCTAAAGGAATACCGGCAAAAACAACTCCGGTATCTTCTCCCACACGATTCACACTAAAGCTTGGTGTTCTTTGTAAAGTAGTATGTTCAATTTTAATTTTCGGTGACATCGTAGCCAGCTCGTCAACAAGAGCCAGCATGTCACCTGATACTTTATCAGAACCCGCACTTACTTTAATGATGATATCGCTCTCCATTAACTGAAGATATTGATTTAATTGTGCTTTAATATCCGCATCTAGTATCATTTATAAGCACTCCTTAAATTTTTCCGACAAGGTCAAGACTCGGTTTCAGCGTTTCTCCAGTTTCTTTCCATTTTGCCGGACAAACTTCACCAGGATGTGTGCGAACATATTGAGCTGCTTTAATTTTGTCAACTAGGCTGGCTGCATCACGTCCAATACCGTCTGCATTAATTTCAACTGCTTGAATGACACCATCCGGATCGATAATGAATGTTCCACGATCTGCAAGACCTTCTTCTTCCCTTAGGACATCAAACATTTCGATAAGTTTATGGGAAGGGTCCCCAATCATCGTATATTCAATTTTACTAATGGCATCGGAATGGTCATGCCAAGCTTTATGAGTAAAATGTGTATCGGCTGAACAGGAATAAACTTCAACGCCAAGATCTTTGAAAGTCGCATAATGTTCTTGGAGGTCTTCGAGTTCAGTCGGGCAAACAAATGTAAAATCTGCCGGATAGAAACATAAAATGCTCCAATGTCCTTTGAAATCTTCTTCCGTTACTTCTACAAATTCGCCGTTTTTGTATGCTTGTAATTTAAATGGTAATACTTGCTTTCCTACTAATGACATAATAAATACCTCCTATGTATTATTGAGAATATTTTAGAATTCTGTAAAAATATGGGAAAATTTTGTGAAGCACATAACAAATTCTTTTACAATAATTATTATATAATAGTAAATATATTTGTCAAACAAAAGGCCCGGGTAGTACAATTTCCCTGTATTATTAAGTTTGTACAAATTTGAGAAAAGTTATAACTTGAAAATTTCTCATCATCATTATTGTATAATAAAAAAATTATATTGTTAAATAACATGAATTAACATTACAATGACTGTTTTAAATAAAATTACCATACATATATGAGGATTGATGGCTGAAGGAAAATTATAGCCCGCGAATAAAAGGAAAACTTTAATCAGTAGAGATTCTCAGTGGCTGTTAGTAGGACAAATTTGCCTTACCGGAAGTTTGACGTTAAGCACATGAAAAAAGAGGCTTTCTAAAAGGAAGTGCCCCATTACTTCCGGAAAGCCTCTTGCAAATTTATGATAACCTCATCTTAAAATCTTCGTATCCGAATTGGCAGATGATTTCACAATCGCCGTCCTTTTTTTTAATGGCAATAGTCGGGAGCGGCATACCGTTAAAGGTGGTATTTTTCACCATTGTGTAGATGGCCATGTCACCGAAAATCAGGCGATCGCCGGGTTTTAATGGTTGATCAAACGAGTAATCACCAATGATGTCACCGGCAAGGCAAGTAGGTCCGCCAAGTCGGTACGTATATGGCTTTTCACCCGGCTCACCAGACTCGAACAAGGGTGGACGATAAGGCATTTCTAATACATCTGGCATGTGGCAAGTGGCCGATGTATCAAGAATGGCAATATCGATTCCGTTTTTGATTGTATCAAGGACAGTTGTTACTAAATACCCGGCGTTAAGTGCCACAGCTTCCCCCGGCTCAAGATAGACTTCCAAACCGTACGTATCTTGCATCCTCTTAATACATTTTTCAAGTAACGGGATATCATAATCTTCTCTTGTAATATGATGTCCACCGCCAAAGTTAATCCATTCCATTTGGGGCAACCACTGGCCAAAATTTTCTTCAACCGCATGTAATGTCGTTTCCAGATCATCAGCGTTTTGTTGGCAGAGGGTGTGAAAATGAAGCCCGGAAACACCTTCCAACAATTCAGGGCGAAACTGGTCGACTGTTACGCCTAAGCGGGATCCGGGTGAACATGGATCATAGATGGCATGCCCATCTTGTGTGGAACATTCCGGATTAATGCGCAACCCAACTTTTTTACCGGCCTTCAAAACTTTATCTTTAAACTTCTCCAGCTGTGAGAAAGAATTAAAAATAATATGATCGCAAATCAAAACAATTTCATCCATTTCATCATCACGGTAGGCCGGGGAAAAGACATGATTTTCTTTTCCCATTTCCTCATATCCGAGCCGGGCTTCATATAGGCCGCTTGCCGTTGTTCCGTTCAAGTACTTGGCGAGGAGCGGATACAATTTAAACATAGAGAATGCTTTTTGCGCCAAAACAATTTTAGCACCTGTCCGCTCCATTACCCCGTTTAAGATTTTTAAGTTGTTTTCCAAAAGCTTTTCATCAACGACATAACAAGGAGTTGGTAATTCTTCAAATCTCATCAGTCCACTAACTCCGGATCAAAACTTTCTTTCCACGGGAGTCCCCATTTGTTTAATGCATCCATGAACGGATCCGGATCTAATTCTTCTAAGTTCCAAACGCCCGGTTTTTTCCAATATCCGTTCAATACCATCATGGCACCTATCATGGCCGGTACCCCTGTGGTATAGGATACGGCTTGGGAACCGACTTCACGATAACATTCTTCATGGTCACAGACATTATATAGATAGTAGGTTTTTTCTATTCCATCTTTTTTGCCGCGGAAAATACAGCCGATATTTGTTTTTCCTTTTGTCCTTGGTCCGAGAGATGCCGGATCCGGTAAAACGGCTTTTAAAAATTGAAGCGGCACTATTTGTTTTCCTTCAAATTCAATCGGCTCAATGGAAGTCATGCCGACATTTTCAAGCACTTTAAGATGAGTGAGGTAACTTTGTCCGAACGTCATAAAGAAGCGAATCCGTTTAAGTCCGGGTACGTTTTTGGCTAGTGATTCAAGCTCTTCGTGATACAGTAAATACATATCTTTTTCGCCGATTTCCGGGAAGTCATAAACCCGCTTAATTTCCATCGGTTTTGTTTCTACCCAGTTGCCGTTTTCCCAGTAACGCCCGTTAGCAGAAACTTCCCGAATATTAATTTCCGGGTTAAAGTTTGTTGCAAATGGATAACCGTGATCGCCGGCATTACAGTCAAGAATATCGATATACTCGATTTCATCAAAGTGGTGTTTCAAAGCATAGGCAGTAAAGACACTTGTTACACCCGGATCAAAGCCGCTTCCTAACAAGCCGGTAATTCCCGCTTCTTCAAAACGTTCACGATAAGCCCATTGCCAGCTATATTCAAATTTTGCCGTATCTTCCGGTTCATAGTTAGCTGTGTCCAAATAATGAGTTTTTGTTGCCAGACAAGCATCCATAATTGCTAAATCTTGATATGGAAGTGCTAAATTTACGACAATGTCCGGTTTAACTTGTTTAATTAAAGTAATGAGCTCGTCTACATTGTTAGCATCCACTTGGGCTGTCGTAATTTTTGTCTTCCCGCCGTCTAATTTTTCTTTTAACGCATCACATTTAGCTTTTGTCCGGCTGGCAATGCAAATTTCTTCAAATACATCACTGTTTTGAACCATTTTATGAATGGCAACAGATGCAACGCCACCTGCACCGATAACAAGCGCTTTTCCCATTTTCGTTTCTCCTTACTGATTGGATTCTGTTTATAAAATAATAAAAAAGCAAGTGTAAACCGCGGCGCCGCGCACAACACTTGCTTGAAGATTAAAGTCAATATTAAAGAATCATCCAAATAAAAATACAATTAAGATTTACCATCTACTTCTCATAAGGCCGGTCGTTTGGAAGTTCTCTAATATTCAAAATTTCTTCATAAGATCAGAGTCTATATAGCAAATAATTACTTTTACCACTCTTATTGATCGTTTCACAAGTTGATGTGCACCTGCACCGGTTGTAAAGTAACCAACTTATAAAATTTGAGCTTTAAACTCAATCAATAAGGCAACCGAAGCTACCAATCGGCATTTGACCCGGCTGTCCGTGGCCTTAACTCCCCTATCAGGAAGTGGTCAAAAATTATCTGCTTGGAAAGACTCACTATTTTGAATATTAGCTTTCCAAAAATATTGCTCTTTCATATTATCAACATATCCGAAAAATATCAAGATAAAATTCATCCTTGTGAAATTATTATCCAAAAAATAAGTGAAAGTAAAGTTAGCTTTATTATCAATAAAAATCAATAAATGAGAATAATAAAATTTTAATATTTTTTAGTGTAATCCTGCCTGACACTTGATCTAATAAGTATTATATCAAAATAAAGACCTAAATAATTGGTTAATTTTGTCGAAATAAGGGAGTTGCGATTTTTAAGTTATAATAATTGTAAAGTAAAAATAATTATGATATAGTATAGCTATTAATCAGTTTAAAAACTTTGGGGGTGTACATAGGTTGAGTGAAAAGAAAAAACTGACAACAGCTTTCGGTGCTCCGGTGCCAAATGATCAGGATTCGAAAACGGCAGGTCCACGTGGCCCGCTTTTGATGGAGGATTATTGGTTTATTGAAAAATTAGCTCATTTTGACCGGGAAGTCATTCCGGAACGGCGGATGCACGCAAAAGGTTCGGGTGCATACGGAACTTTTACTGTAACAAATGATATTACGAAATATACAAAGGCAGCTCTTTTCTCTGAAGTTGGTAAGAAAACAGATATGTTTATTCGTTTTTCAACGGTAGCCGGAGAACGGGGGGCCGCAGATGCCGAGCGGGACATTCGCGGTTGTGCCATGAAATTTTATACAGAAGAAGGAAATTGGGATCTTGTTGGTAATAACACACCTGTATTCTTCATGAGAGATCCTAAACGTTTCCCTGACTTAAACCACGTAGTCAAACGTGACCCAAAAACAAACATGCATAGTGCGCAGGCAAACTGGGATTTCTGGAGTTCTCTACCTGAAGCTTTACACCAAGTGACGATTACCATGAGTGACCGTGGTATCCCGGCAAGCTACAGACATATGCATATGTTTGGCAGTCATACGTATTCGATGTTTAATGCAGATAATGAACGCATTTGGGTAAAATTCCACTTCAAAACACAACAAGGAATTAAATGCTTAACCGATCAAGAAGCACAAGAATTAATCGGCCGTGACCGTGACAGCCATCAAAGAGATTTATATGAAGCTATCGAACGTGGTGATTATCCGAGATGGACTATGTACATTCAAGTCATGACCGAAGAGGAAGCTCGCAATCTACCATATAACCCGTTTGATTTAACAAAAGTATGGTATCAAAAAGACTTCCCATTAATTGAAGTCGGTGTGGTTGAATTAAATCGCAACCCGGAAAACTATTTTGCCGAAGTAGAGCAAGCAGCATTTGCACCTACAAACATTGTGCCGGGTATTGGATTTTCCCCGGATAAAATGTTGCAAGGACGTCTATTCTCTTACGGGGATACCCAACGCTATCGATTAGGAGTAAATCATTGGCAAATTCCGGTAAATTATCCAAAAAATGCGAAAAACTTCCATCCCTATCATCGTGACGGTGCAATGAGAATTTTCAATGCGGCTGAAGGAGGATCCGTTTCTTATTATCCGAACAGCTACGGTGAGTGGGAAGATAGTCCGGAACATCAGGAACCGGCTCTAGATATTTTCGGTACTGCTGATTATCATAATTTTCGTGAAGATGATGACAATTATTATGAACAACCGGGTAAATTGTTCCGCCTCATGACACCGGAAGAGCAACAAAGATTATTTGAAAATACAGCCCGTAATATGCAAGGAACGACAAAAGAAGTTCAATTACGTCATATTACAAACTGCTACAAAGCGGATCCGGCTTATGGTGAAGGGGTGGCAAAAGCATTGGGCATCTCGATGAGTGAAGTAGAAGCTGCTGTAGCCGGAAAATAATCACTAGAATAATAGAATAGATATAATGAAAATGCCCGGTTTCCGATGTTTGTGGAAGCCGGGCATTTTTAGATCGATTATGGAAACTAACCTCTTTCAATAGTTTAATTAACTACTATCCCATTTAGTAGTCAGTTAAAAATATATTTATGGCTGAGTTCTCCCTAAAGTTATCGAACCATGTAATATATGATAAGTAGAACAATTAACCCTCCTACTAGCATATAGCATTGAAATTGTAATAATCGGTATAATCGGATATTGAACGATTCTGACGGAAGAGGTTTTTTCTTCCATTCCTCCAAATAATCTTTTCTTTTAAACATAATATGGTTATATCGCCTAAATCCAAAGACAAGCCCGTCAAAAAATCCACCCTTCACCGTGAACATGAACAAGACAGTTACCACATAAATCAACCCGACGTAAAACACGGTATTAATGAAACTGATTAGAGTATGTTCAGACCCAAAGAAAAAAACTACGAAAATAACTGCCATATTCACTAAAAATAAACCTGCTTGTCGTTTCTCTTTCATTGATTTCACCTATTTTAAGTAGTTGTTGTCATTATTCCATGTGTACAGATTAGTGAAAACTGCTTCCTACAAATCTTGTTAAACTATACTAATATTTTAAATCAACCTAGTTGTAATTTCTCTTTCATTGATTTCACCTATTTTAAATAGTCGTTGTCATTATACCACGTACAGATTAGTGAAAACTACTTCCTACAAATCTTGTTAAACAATACGATTATTTTATCTATACCAATTCAACCATAAAACACCTAATTTGGTAAATTACGAATAATCACGACAAACCTTATACTAATATTTAATTTTCTCTTTACAAAAATAATAATTAACTGTATACTTCGTAATATACCTTCATTATTAGGAACATCCAGTTCCAAAATTCAGAAGATTAAAATATAGGGGGCTATCTTTTATGAAGAAGAAGAAGTGGTCACTGCTACTGGCTGCTTTACTATTAGTAAGCACAGTTTTAGCGGCTTGTGGCGGTAAATCAGATGAAAGTTCAGGAAAAGGATCAGGAGACACTGATAAATCATCTGAACAAGTATTACGTTTAATGAATGGTGATCAGATTCCGACAATGGATTCTTCAATGGCAACTGACCAATTTGCCTTTCAATTCTTAGGCGAATCAATGGAAGGTTTATATCGCTTAGGAAAGGACGGGAAACTTGAAGATGGAATGGCAATCGATCATGAAGTATCCGATGATGGCTTAACTTGGACGTTTAAATTACGTGAAGATGCCAAATGGTCTAACGGTGACCCTGTAACAGCGCATGATTTCGTATACGCATGGCGCCGAGCAGTTGACCCGGCAACAGGTTCAGAATATGGTCCATATATGATGGGCGGCGTTATTAAAAACGCAACAGCCGTTAACAAAGGCGAAGTAGCTGTTGAAGAACTTGGTGTGCGGGCAGAAGATGACCATACTTTAGTGGTAGAATTAGAAAACCCTACACCTTATTTCGAATCACTGACAACTTTCGGAACCTTCCTGCCAATGAATCAAAAATTCGTTGAGGCACAAGGTGATAAATATGCAACAAGTACCGAAACTTTATTATTTAACGGACCATTTACGTTAGAAAAATGGACAAGTACTGCTAATAAATGGGAACTTGTAAAAAACGAAAATTACTGGGATAAAGATTCTGTTAAATTAGACAAAATTACTTTCGTTGTCGTGAAAGACCCGCAAGCTGGTGTCGATTTATATGAAAAAGGCGAAGTGGACCGTGCAGGTTTAACTTCAGATTTAGTTGACATGTATTCTTCCAATGACGATTTTATCACCATTCCGCAAGCTAGTGTATTCTATTTAAAACTAAACCAAGTACGTAACGGTGAAAAAACACCATTGGCAAATGTCAATATTCGGAAAGCAATCATGATGGCAGTCGATAAAGAAGCCGGCGTTAATGAAATTCTCAATAACGGTTCATTCGCAGCCAACGGGTTAATACCAAAAGACTTTGTGAAAGTACCGAGTACTGGTAAAGATTTCCGTGAGCAAAACGGTGATTTAGCTGTCTATAATAAAGAAGAAGCGAAGAAATATTGGGAACAAGGTTTGAAAGAACTCGGTGTGACTAGTGTTTCATTAGAGTTCATGGGCGATGACGGTGAAAGTGCAAAAGTCTTTAATGAATATGTTGCTAATCAATTAAAAACAAACTTGCCGGGATTGGAAATTACGATTAAAAACCTTCCATTCGAACAAAGACTTGATGCCGATAAGGCTCAAGACTATGATATCGAATTTTCCGGTTGGGGTCCGGACTACCTAGATCCATATACCTTCTTAAATCTATGGATTACCGATGGCGGAAACAACAAAATGGGTTATTCAAATCCGGAATATGATAAACTGCTTCAAGATGTTCAAACAACATTAGCGAATGACCAAGACAAACGTTATGAAGCTATGTTACAAGCAGAAAAAATCTTGTTTGAAGATGCAGCAATTGTTCCTATGTATCAACGTTCATTGGCTTTATTAAGCTCACCAAAAGTCCATAACATTTTCTACAATAAATTTGGTCCTAACTATGAGTGGAAATGGACTTATATTGAATAAATAAAAAAATATATTTATTAATATATTGAATTGGAATTAAAATTAGAGAGTGTATGCCAAGATGTTGGCGTGCGCTCTCTTTCCTCATGTAACTATAAATTTCATACAATAGAGAACATTTATTTTTTTTACTTTTTAGGAGGTGGCAAAATGGCTCGCTATATTCTACGTCGTTTAGGATATATGATTGTAACACTATTTATTATTGCAACACTTTCATTTTTCCTCATGAAAATGTTACCTGGAAGTCCGTTGAATGCAGAAGATAAATTGAGTGAAGAACAAAAAGCGATCGTCTTAGAAAAATACGGGTTGAATGATCCGGTTCCGGTTCAATATGTTCGTTATTTGACCGGACTTGTCCAAGGGGACTTAGGAATTTCATTTAAATTTGATAATACCCCGGTTACCCAAATATTATTGGATCGAATAGGGCCATCAGCACTTGTAGGTTTTCAAGCCATGGTGATTGGAACGATTTTAGGTATCGCATTAGGATTGATTGCTGCTGTTTTCCATAATGGTTTTCTGGATTATACCTCAACAATAATCGCTGTACTGGGTACTTCTATTCCTTCCTTTGTATTTGCCGGACTTCTTCAATATGTATTTGCAGTTGAACTAGGATGGTTTCCGGTAGCTCTCTGGGGTGAACCTGAACATACGATTTTACCGACAATTGCATTGGCAATTACACCATTAGCAACAGCAGCAAGGTTTATCAGAACTGAGATGGTTGAAGTATTAGGATCTAACTATATGCTTACTGCTAAAGCTAAAGGGATTGGTCAAGCCGGTCGGGTATGGAAACACGGATTTCGAAACGCACTTATCCCATTAATAACGGTTATCGGACCAATGGCTGTAAACATAATGACCGGATCTATGGTTATTGAGCAAATTTTTGCAATACCGGGTATTGGGGAGCAATTTGTTTCCTCAGTTCTAGTCAATGACTATCCGACAATTATGGGGACAACCCTTTTATATGCATTTGCCTTTATCGTTATTATTTTAATCGTTGACCTCCTTTACGGATTAATTGATCCAAGAATTCGAGTGACTGGAGGGAATAAATAATATGGAGAACAACAATTTAAACAATCTGCCGAAAGAATTATTTAAACCTCTGGTACGGAAAGAAGATACAAGTGAGACAATTTCTAAACCTAGTCGAACATTCGGGCAAGAGGCAAGAAGAACATTATTAAAAAATAAACCTGCGATCATCAGTCTCATTTTACTGATCATTATTATAATTATGAGTATCGTTGGTCCGCATATGTCTGAATACGGAAATGATGATCAAAATTTAAGTCGTGCAAAATTACCGCCGCATGCACCGGGTTTAGAAAAAATATCGTGGCTTGGATTTGACGGTACTTTAACCGATGATTTTAAAGGTTCTACTGTGGAAGAGGCAAAGAGGAAAGCAATTGCTCGTTTTGACAATCAAGAAAAATTTATAGATTTTAAAGTGAAAAGTAAAGGGAATGGCGAAAGAAATTCAGCCGAAGTAGAAGCTACTTATCACGTATATGATGCAAAAGGTATGGGAGATCAGTATTTCTGGTTAGGTACGGACCATTTAGGCCGTGACCAATGGACAAGACTTTGGTTAGGAACCCGGGTTTCTTTAATTATTGCCTTTGTTGCAGCTATTTTAGACCTTTTAATTGGTGTTACTTATGGTGGGATTTCCGGTTTCTTTGGCGGAAAAGTAGATAATTATATGCAACGGGTTATTGAAGTGCTTGTCGGTATTCCAAACCTAGTTATTATCTTATTAATGATGTTATTCATGCAACCGGGGATTATGTCAATTGTCATCGCCCTTGCAATAACCGGATGGACCGGTATGGCGCGGATTGTTCGCGGTGAAGTCATGAAGGTAAAGAATCAGGAGTTTGTATTAGCTGCAAGAACGTTAGGTACATCGAACGGTTCTATTATTAGAAAGCATTTATTGCCGAATATCAGTGGGATTATTATTGTTAACACGATGTTTTCGATTCCAAGTGCGGTATTTTTCGAAGCATTTTTAAGCTTTATCGGTTTAGGGATTGTTCCACCAAATGCATCGTTAGGTTCTTTAATCAATATCGGGTTCCAAAACTTACGGATCTACCCGCATTTATTGGTTTATCCGGCGATTTTAATTTCGCTCATCATGATCACATTTAATATTTTAGGTGATGGTCTTCGTGATGCGTTTGATCCGAAAATGCATAAATAATCAAGGTAGGTGTCTTTAAATGAGTAAACTATTGGAAGTGAAAGATTTAAGTGTTTCATTTAACACCTACAACGGTGAAGTACAAGCTGTTCGAGGTGTAAGTTTTGACCTGAATGAAGGAGAGACATTGGCTATCGTTGGAGAGTCCGGTTCGGGAAAATCGGTAACTTCTTCGACATTAATGGGGCTTCTTCCCAAACCGGCAGGGATTATTAAAAGCGGTCAAATCCTTTTTCAGGGAGAGGATTTAGTAAAAAAATCCGAAAAGGAAATGCAAAAAATCCGTGGAAAAGAAATATCGATGGTCTTCCAAGATCCGTTATCTTCATTAAACCCGACAATGAAAATCGGGAATCAAATTATTGAAGGTTTAATCAAACATCAAGGCATGAATCGTGCAGAAGCAAAGAAAAAGGCAATTGAACTTTTGGATCAAGTTGGCATTCCACATCCGGAAATTCGGGTAAATCAATACCCGCACCAATTTTCCGGCGGTATGCGGCAACGGGTTGTCATCGCCATCGCCCTTGCATGTAACCCAAAAATATTAATTGCCGATGAACCGACAACAGCGCTGGACGTAACGATTCAAGCCCAAATTCTCGAACTAATGAAGGAAATTCAACGAGATGCAAAAACATCCATTATTTTTATTACCCATGACTTAGGGGTTGTGGCTAATGTAGCAGACCGGGTCGCGGTAATGTATGCCGGAAAAATTGTTGAAATCGGAACGGTCGACGATGTTTTCTATAACCCGAAACACCCATATACTTGGGGTTTACTTGGATCCATGCCGACATTGGATGCAGATGATGAAGAACTTTATACCATTCCGGGTACACCGCCGGATATGTTAAATCCACCAAAGGGTGATGCTTTTGCACCAAGGAACGAATTTGCCTTGGAAATCGATGCGGTGATGGAACCGCCGATGTTTAAAGTGTCGGATACACATTATGCGGCAACTTGGTTACTTCATAAAAATGCACCGAAAATTGAAATGCCTGAGTCCGTAAGACGGAGAATTGAAGGCTTTGCCAAAACCGGTAAGAAAGGGGGAGAATGATCGTGAACAAGACGGAAAAAATTCTCGAAGTCAAGCATTTGAAAAAATATTTCCCTGCCGGACGGAAAAAAATAATTAAAGCTGTTGATGATGTTTCTTTTGATATCTATAAAGGAGAAACATTCGGGTTAGTTGGAGAATCCGGTAGTGGTAAATCGACTACCGGTCAGACAATTATCCGACTTTACGATGCGACGGATGGAGAAGTATTATTCCACGGAGAAAATGTTCATGCGAAAAAGTCAAGAGTGGAAAAATTGAAATTTAACCGAAAAATGCAAATGATTTTCCAAGATCCATCCTCATCACTCAACCCCCGGATGACTGTATTGGATATTATTGCGGAAGGATTAGATGTCCATCACCTTGCAAAAAATGAAAAAGAACGGAAAGAAAGAGTGGAACAACTGTTAGAAGCGGTTGGTTTGAATAAAGAACATGCGACACGCTTTCCGCATGAATTCAGTGGCGGTCAACGGCAACGGATTGGCATTGCCCGTGCCCTTGCCGTAGAACCGGAATTAATTATTTGTGATGAACCGATTTCTGCTTTGGATGTATCGATTCAAGCACAAGTCGTAAATTTATTGAAAAAACTTCAAAAAGAACATGGATTAACGTATTTGTTCATTGCTCATGACCTCTCCATGGTTAAATACATTAGTGATCGGATTGGTGTTATGCATCTTGGACATATGGTAGAGTTAGCAGATAGTGATGAATTATATAAAAATCCGGTCCATCCATATACAAAATCATTACTGTCAGCGATACCGCTGCCGGATCCTGAATATGAACGGAATCGTAAGCGAATAACCTATGATCCATCAATTCATGATACAAGTGAAGAACCAAAGTTCCGCGAAATTCGACCTCACCATTGGGTTCGTTGTACAAGCAAGGAATTTGAGCAATATAAAAAAGAATTGGGAGAATAAGAAAAGCAGACGGGTGGTGCTAGGAGCTAGGTTAAAATTTGTCTAAAGGCTGCTTACCAGTATTTTTACATGCAAATCCTTTTGTAAGAAAGGGAAGAGCACTCGAAGCTAAACTTGTCTGAAGGCTGTTCATCAGTATTTTATACATGCTAATATATCTACAAAAAACTCGGCAACCGCCGAGTTTTTTTTCACAGAGTAACATCTTTAAAAAGGAAGTTTGTTCTTGATAAACTAAAGATACCTTTAGCAATACAGGTGATTGTCATATTTCGAGGAGGTAAATCTATGGGGGACATCTTAGCGGTGCAAAAATATATTAAAGTTCAGCGTGAAGTCGATTACATTGGATTCCAACAAAAGTACATTGAAGAGGAACGATATATGTACTTATATAAAGATAAACTTGTGACCCGGTATCATGATTTCCCCTTAGAAACTATATTCGACCTTTCCTATAAACCCTTTGGAAGTGAAGGGGGCACTTTGTATTTGCATACAAACCATGGTGTTTATACGTATCATTTACATTCAGATCCCCAATTATTTATAGAAGCGTTTAAACGGCATCAAATGAAATGAAGGGGCTGTCCGCAAAGTCATTTTTTTGACTTATGGATGTGCCCCTTTATGATTTAAAAGCTTGATCCAATGGATTTGGAAAGATTTCCCCATTGTTCTGACTCTGAGTAAAATACCACCAAAAAGATATGCCTTGTACCTGTTCATTCCATTGTCGTCAATACGGAACAAAGTAGATTAACCATTTCGAAAAGGCCACGTAGACGGGGCCACTGAAAAACTATTGGAATAGATTTACTAACACAATATATAGTATGATAAAACCCGAATATATATCTAAATACGGTGTTTGCAAAACGATCAAAATCGGGGAATTAAAGGAGGCGCATATCCATTTCAACGGAATTTCGGAACCAATTGTGGTTCAATGGGATGGCCATGTATGCCGGTCAGGGGAGGAATTACTCGAAGCAGGCAAGTCTTTGGAAATCCGGACAAAATACGGGCCTGTCCTGCTGTACCTGTGTGTGGAAAAAGTTGGAAACATGTACGAGATCTCCGCAAAACAAGCTATCACATTCGGAACGGGTAGCGGAGATGATGTCCGCCTGTTAAATGTCGATGCGGACTTTGTGATGTTGCGTGATGGCGCAAACTTCCGGCTTCAGTTGAACAAAGGGCAAATTTTCCTTAACTTTGTACTGGCAGAAGAAGGTACCATTATCGAACCGGGTGACCAGTTGTTCATAGAAGGCATGCTTTTCAATATAGGAGAACATGAACTGGAAATTCTGGCACCCTCGGATACTTTTTACACAACTCTTGCGCCTCTATACAGTAGCGAAAACCGGCTGCCGGATGAATATCCGGATTATCACCGCTCCCCGAGAATCATTTACAGGGAGCCGGCGGAAAAACGGAAAATTGCAAAACCACCTGCCAAGCCCGCTAAACCGAGTGAACAGCTGGCGCGGGTAATTGTCCCGCCGCTTGTCATGATCGCGGCATTCGTCGTCGTTTCAATTTTTCAGCGCAATGGCTTTTACTTGATTATCATGCTGTCGATGACCGTCGCCACGGTGATTTTGCGATCACTTCTTATTTGAAGAATTTGCGGCAGTATCGTGCAAATATTAGAGAGAGGGACGAATCTTACAGGGCCTATTTAAAAGAAAAATCGCACGAATTGCATGCGGCGGCGGAAGAACAGCGCCATGCTTTGTACTACCATTATCCGGATGTTGTCAAAATCTGCGACATGGCGGTTCGGATTGATCCGCGGATTTATGAAAAAGCGATGTTCCACCATGACTTTTTGATGTACAGGGTAGGCACGGGGGATGTCAAATCCAGCTTTCCGATTGAATTTAATCTTGAGGAATTCACACAGGATAAAGATGAGCTTGTGGAAGAGGCCCAAAAAATTTGGTATTCGACCGTAGCCGGGTCGCGGGGGTCGGCAGATACCGTCCGGGATGTGCGCGGATTTGCAGTAAAGTTTTACACGGAAGAAGGAAACTATGACCTAGTCGGGAACAATATTCCGGTTTTTTTTATCCAGGATGCCATTAAATTCCCGGATTTGGTGCATTCCTTTAAACCTGAGCCCCATAACGAAATTCCGCAGGCCCAAACGGCACATGATACGTTTTGGGATTTCGTTGTGAACAACCAGGAATCTGCCCATATGGTGATGTGGCATATGTCGGACAGGGCGATTCCGAGAAGCTTCCGGATGATGGAGGGATTTGGCGTCCATACATTCCGGTTTGTAAACGAAGAAGGAAAGGCCTGCTTTGTTAAGTTCCATTGGAAACCAAAACTCGGTGTCCATTCGCTGGTATGGGACGAAGCACAAAAAATTGCCGGGAAGGACCCGGATTTTCACCGCCGCGATTTGTACGAAGCCATTGAGATGGGGAATTATCCGGAATGGGAGCTCGGCGTCCAGATGATTCAAGAGGAAGATGAATTTGCTTTTGACTTTGATATCCTCGATCCGACGAAAATCTGGCCGGAAGAAGAGATTCCTGTGAAAATCATTGGGAAAATGACGTTAAACCGCAATGTCGATAATGTCTTTGCTGAAACCGAGCAGGTTGCCTTCCACCCCGGTAATGTTGTACCGGGCATTGATTTTACCAATGACCCGCTGCTGCAGGGCCGCTTGTTCTCATACACGGATACGCAGCTGATCCGCCTGGGCGGACCGAACTTCCATGAGCTTCCGATTAACCGGCCGGTGTGCCCTTTCCATAATAACCAGCGCGACGGCTATGGCCGCCAGACAATCAATGTCGGCTAGGTCAGCTATCATAGGAATTCGCTTGCAAATAATACCTCCTCTGTTTCCAGCGCACAGGAGGGCGGTTATGCACATTACCAGGAAAAAGTGGAAGGCCGTAAAGTGCGAAACCGCAGCAAGAGTTTCGAGGATCATTTTTCACAAGCGATCCTGTTTTGGAACAGCATGGGGGAACCGGAGAAACAGCATATTATCCAGGCCTTCAGCTTTGAACTTGGCAAAGTAAAAAGCAAGTCGATCAAGCAAAAGGCAGTTGATATGTTTGCCAATGTCAGCACCAACCTTGCGAATGCGGTCGCAAATGCAATTGGCGTGAATCCGCCTGAACAAGCAGAGGATCCAAAATTGGAAAAGTCTTCTCCGGCGCTCAGCATGCTGAACACGGTGATGCTTCCTGACACACGTAAAGTCGGCGTGATTCTCGGTAGCCAATTTAATGGGCCTAAAGTGGCAGCAGTCGTGAAAGGCTTGCAGGCTGCAGGCGTCCAGCCCGTCATCATCAGTGATAAAGCAGGTGATTTAAAAGGTACAGACGGGGCTGTTTTTGAGGTAACGGAAACATTCCTGACAAGCAGTTCTGTTTTATTTGATGCGATTTATGCAGCAGGCGGGCAAGGGTCAACCCCCGCATTTGAAAAAAATGCCGCACAATTTATTCATGAGGCTTTTATGCATGACAAAGCAATTGGCGCCACTTTTGACGGCGCTGTATTCCTGGAAAAAGGAAATCTGTTAAACCAGGCGGGAGTGGTCACAGGAGAAGATCCCCGGCAATTTACAGAAGAATTTGTGAAGGCAATTGCAGCTGACCGCCATTGGGACAGGCGTTTGATATGATTTTAAGATAGCAGGGAGCGGCGGATTCTCCCTGTTATTTTTTTACATTCAATAGATGGGGTGGATTGCAGTTCTTGGCGTAGAGAATCCATTTTTTACGCATGTTATAATATAACAGATGTTCAATACTTAACAAATCGAGGGATAACCATGTACAGCATAGAAGAATTTGACCGGCAAGGCATGCACTTTTTCCGTTTGAAGGGGGAGGGGGGCTTTTGTGGAAGCCTGCCCTGAACGGGGCGGAATGATCACAGCCATTCATATTGCAGATGAGGATTTGCTGTATATGAATGAGGAAACGCTGTTTAATCTTGATAAAAATGTCCGCGGCGGGATTCCGGTTCTGTTCCCAATCGCGGGGCAGCTCAGGGGCAAGCAGTATGAATGGGAAGGCCAGGTATATCAAATGGCCAACCATGGGCTTGTCCGGACGCGCCCTTTAGAAGTGGCAGGCCAATCGTGCGGCATGGATCATGCGGAAATCACTTTGGCATTCCATAGTACACCGGAGACGCGTATTTCCTATCCGTTTGATTTCGAAATGCAGTTAACGTATCGCTTAGCGGGCGGAAAAGTAACCATCCTGCAGAAAGCCACAAACCGGTCAGTAGACTCGATGCCGATTTGCCCGGGGTTCCATCCATACTTTGCCATCCGGGATAAAGCGCTGGAACTGGAGACCGCTGCAACAACTTATTTCGATTACAATGGCCACAAAAAAGCCATTAACCGGAAAGCTCGAAATGGCGGGATTAAAAGAATCCGTGATATTTGAAGGTGGTTCAGTAAAGGCAGCTTTCCATGCCACAAAGGATCTCGCCATTGAAGCAGACGAACATTTCCGTTACACTGTCGTTTGGGTGGAAGGGGATGCGCCTTTCGTCTGCATCGAACCATGGGTCGCGAAAAACGAAGCGCTGAACACGAAAGAAGGGCTGATCCTTGTAAAACCGGACAAACCCATTGTACAAGAAGTGAACTTTTACCTGGAAAAAAAATCATAAATCATTCAGCTGTTGCTGATGACCCGGAATTTTTCCGCCATTCCTATGAGCAAAAATTTCAGCTTTCATGAGAAAAAGCGGCGATTCCCGGACAATAGAAGGTATCGCTGCTTTATTTGCCATTTTCATTACGGTTTATCTGCTTTTAAAGTTTCTGATACCGTTTTTTCCAGGGTTAGCGGGTTTTTAGAACGCAATAAAATGATCCCAAAAATGCCCATGACCGCTACATCCGCATAAGCGAAAGTAGTGAAAGGGACGTTTGAAAGCAGCATGCCGGCAATGGCGTTTGCCGAACAAAGGGCACCAAGCGGCAGCATGATTTTTCCGTGCACGGCGGCAAACGGGAAAAAGTGAATGCCGAATGCCAAAAAGGCCGCAAGCCAGATCATCCGGTATTGATGCGAGGCAAAAAAAGGCCCGCCCATTCCAATGAGTAAAAGTACAGCCAGGAAAATTGAAATCACGGTCATTCGATTTTGAAAGCGGCTTGGACGGCCGAATGCCAGCTTTTTGTAAACCCGCTTGTTTGCCAGGATCAAGGCAAATCCGAGAAAATAACCGGTAGCAAAAATCGGCATGCTGATCATTTGTGCTCCTCCGAAAAGGGTGCCCACGAGAATGACCGCTGCAATCCAGACCAGCCACAGCCCGCAAATCCTTTTGGACAAGAAAGTGAGCGGTTCGCCTTTTACGTAACCTAACGATTTAAGTAATGTAGAAATCATCCCAATCCCCTTTTCAATGTTTTCTTCTGCCTTTTTACCTGCTTTTAACAGCAGGAGCCGCAAGCCATGGGTAATAGAAGGCCGTTGCATATAAGTATAATCGAAAAGCAGAATAAAAGATAGAAGATTTTGTGTAATTTTGCTGTTTTTCACGAAAGTATGCCTAAGAACCACCGCCGGAAAAGCCTTAAAAAACTGGCAGGACTCCACCATTAATAAGTGCCTCACCGTTTTCTTGCATTCTAACTTTTCCAGTGCCTTCCAGAAAATACAGCGTTTTTTTTCATCCCAGATTACGAAAGTAAAATAGTAATTTAAAATAAAAAAAGGGCCCCATCCTTTGGTATAATTGATTTTGAGGAAAAACAATAACCAAGAAAGGGGGCACCTTTAAGGTGAATTATATCATTCCTGTCTCAAGAATTAAATATGAATTCAATTTAAAGAATAGTACAAAATTTAGTGGCATCCTCCCATTTCTGCAATTTCTGGAACGGATGAAAATCCAGCAGACTTTCCGGGGGTTTGATTGCTTAAAGAAAGACAATGCCAAATTTCCTCTAAGTAAAATATTTGTATATCTGATTGCGGGCTGGATGGCAGATTGCTCCCGTATGTTTCATTTTCAATCACTCCAGAATGACCCTTTGATTCGTGCTTTCTTAGGAGGAAAATGCCCGCATTATACGCTTTTAAGCAAGGATCTATTAAGGTTGGAGAAAATCGAGGATGCTGCCATAGAATTCAAAGAACGGGTGATGGACATCATCGAACCATGGCTGGATTCCGATCTCATTCTTGACTTTGATTCAAGTGTCGAAACGGTTTATGGAAACCAGGAGGGAGCGAAAATCGGGGTGAACCCCCATAAGCCGGGCAGAAAAAGCTACCACCCCCTTCTCGTTTTTGAAGGAAAATCCCATCTTTGCTTAAACGGTGTGCTAAGACCGGGAAACGTCCATTCAGCTGACAACGGAATTGAATTTGCCGAGGAAACCTATCGATTGCTTTCCGCTCAGTACCTTATCCGGTACGCCCGTTTTGACAAGGGATTTGGCGGAGAAAAGTTTTACAGTTATGCCTTTCGAGTAAAATTTTACACATACATACGGATTGAATACTTCTAATATTTCATCACTCTCAACGAGTTCAATTACATAGGAAGATAAAACCGTAAATAACTTCTCAGGTTTCCCTTGAATCGTAAGTTTATTGTTATTTTTATAATAAATAACAGTTAATTTCTCTTTTTCTCTGCTTAATTGCCAAATAAATTTATCCTGTTGTTCCAACGGATCTATATACAACTTATCAAAATCATCTCTTAATAGATCTAAAATGACTCTTAAATCAGTTATGTTGATGTTCTCTACAACAAGCCAGTTCGAGCCTAATCGGGGCTTTTGCCTACTTTTTAAAGCCTGTTTTGCTAATCTGTCTACAGCTTCATTGTATTCATTTCCTGAGTGTCCCTTTACCCATTGGAATGTTACATCAACTTTGCTTTTATAATCAGAGATAAACTCAACGTACTTCCTAGCTACAAAAGATTTAGCTTTCCATTCTCCATTGTACCACTTTGCAATACCTTCATAATCGTGAAATATTTTAATTGACTTATAGCCCAACTCTGTAGCTTTCTTTATCGCTACCATTGTACCTAATAACTCGCCTGCAACATTGTTTGCTTCTAACGCTCTCTCATCTTCTTGATAGTTACTATCTTCTAACTTACTTCCATCAGGAAATAATAATAGGAGACCATAGGAGTATCTTCCTAGTTCCTTACTATAACTTCCATCCACATAAGCAATTAATGTATCTTTCGACACTAAATCAGGTGATGATGCAGCACTTTCAGATTTCACACCCTGTTTATCTAAATTATGTAAGAATGCTTCTGCTTGTTCAATCGATTGAAAGCTTTTATATTCTGCACCTTTGAAACCATCAACTGAACTTTTACAGTCGTCCCATGTGTAAAAAATTCCAGTTTTTCTTCCTCTTTTAACGGCATAAATCTTCTTTCCCATTTTTAATTCACTCCCTCTACAAACTGTATTATATCTCAATGAAATTTTTATTAATATGGGTTTTAAGAAATTCCAGAAACGCAAAAGTGAACATATATTCTTTTCAAGAGTATTATTCGAACATACTTTCGCATATAATAACCATGAGGTGATAATCATGTGGAATCAGAATGAATCTAAAATTACAGAGGATAGCAATAAAAGATGGGAAGGCATGCGGATGATGTTACCTGAACACGTACAGGCACTCCGGCAGCGTAAGTTCGAGCGAACTAAAATTGAAAAGCCTGTCCTGGACGAACAAGAATGGGAAATAATAAATGAGCAATTATCTTTTGCAGTACATAATGAAGAAACAATTACGATTGAATATTTTAAGGATGGATTTATTGAGGAGATAACAGGCATTATTATTATCTTCCACGATAATCAGTTAAAAAGGATTAAACTGCATGTTAATGAATGGGATCATGATTAGTTGTTAATTAAGGATATCCTGAAAATAATTTGGAGAAGTGTCAAAAGCGCTTCTCTTTTGGTGGGTGGAAAATATTCACGAAGTTTATTTAATCTAAATAAGAGAGGGAATACTTATTTGATTTAAAACACCCACAGAATAGGACCCACCAGTTGAAGGCCCTATTCTTAATTATTTTTAGATACCTGAAGTTCCTGCAATTAAAAGGAAGCTATTAATAACAATACTTATAACAACTATCACGATTGTTAAAATTTGAATAACTTTTAAGTTAGTCGAAGATTTTACTTCTGAATTAGTAAGTTTTACAAACCCGATCAACAACAATACAATACTAACGATTGCCAATATATAAGGTATTGAAAACGAAATAAAAATGTTGTTGGTTATATCGAATATGTCTTGTACTCCTATCGACAAAAAAAACGATAACAATGAAAAAATTAATGAAATTACAAATAGGTTAGTCTTTTCTGATTTCAAAATTATCACTCCCATTAAAGAATTACACTCTTTAACTATACACTATTGTATTAATAAGTGTACTTCTTTGTAACCGAATATTTATAGGATAAAATATTCGGTAAAGCATAAGGCAGTACAAGAGCCGTTCCTAAATAAGCTACTGCGTGAGCACCAAAGTAGTAGCCCTGGTACACTATTTTCGAACAATAAGTTGTGTTTGTTGAATCCAAATTGTTATTAATTCTATATGTTGAATCCGAGCCCTCATAGTGAGATTTTACCCAATCAGCTGCCTTAGTAGCCGCTGTTGCACTACTAATCCTATACATTTTCATCTTACATCCGCCACCATAATGTACTTTAAACCAACTGAAGCTATGAGTTGCAGGCTTATGTCCACTTCCTGCAATGTGTAAAATCTTTGAGGAGGTTATTGCAATCGCTGCATGTCCAGTTAAACCACTACTTGATGTACGGCTACTTACTAAAACATCCCCTTTTTTCATTGTATAACTACTAGTAAGTGCTGAAACTTCACTATCATATACTTTTTCAAATCCATTAGAAATTAAATTTTCTTCTAATTGGTCCATAGAAGCTTCTTCATTTGCAGTTTTTAGTTCATCAAATGATACATCTTCCCCGATATATCCTTCTTCAATCCCCTTTATGTAGTCATCATATGTTAATGTTTGAGAATCAGATATGTCGGGTGTTTCTTCATCTTTGTCTAAACCCTTAGCAAACGTTTTTGTTCCAAGAGAAAAAATACTCAGTGTTGATGAAATTTTGTTATTTTTGTCGAGATAATAGGTTGTGGGGAATTTCACATAATCTTTATGTAAAGTTAAGGTGTTTTTTATTTTCCACCGGTATATTGATGTTTGTCATCAGGTAAGAGCTTTTGTTGGTTCGTCTGCTTTGTGCAGGCGTTTTTTTATAGCCGAGAGGTGCGGGATTTTAAGCATTTTTTAAGTGTTGGCAGGTATGCTTTTCTTTGCAAGAGTGCTTACAACCTGTTTTTTTCATATGCCCCCTTTTTTGGCCGCGGCCCTTGTGCAGGCGGTTTTTTTCGGGCACAGCAGATAAGCGCGCCCCTTTTTCAGAATTTCAGCCTGTTAAGGTTGTTTTAAGCTTCCGGCGTTATCTTTTTTCTTGTGAACAGGCAAGATGTAAATCCGGCTTGCTTTTTCATCAAAGTTAACCCCCTTTTTTGGCCGACTGCTTGGTGCAGGCGGTTTTTTGTTGGATTTTGAATGTCCTGTCGTTTGAAAAGGCAGCGAGCATAACGGCCCTTTCAACGTTTTGCACTCCCCACATCACATGCCCGGTTGTATGCGGGAAAAGCCTGGCCCCCTAATCAGAGGGTCAGGCTCTTTTTTTCTTGCGGTACATCGAGTAAGCGATATAAAGCACAATGATGATGATTGCGATAATGGTAACCGGCTTGACATAAGGAGCCGCGACGTCATCAATTTGTGCCCAGTTTGATGCGAGACGTTCACCGAGAAAGATAAACAGCACCGCCCAAGGAATGGTCGCAAGCAGCGTGAAAAAAATGAATTTGAAATACGACATTTTGGCAATGCCGGCCGGGATCGAAATGGCCTGGCGGATGACCGGGATGAAGCGGCCCGTAAAAATAACGCCGGCGCCGTACTTGTTAAACCATTCTTCCGCGACATCGAGATGCCTTTCGTGAATCAGCAAATATTTGCCGTACTTTAGCAGGAACGGGCGCCCGCCGTATGCACCGATCCAGTATAAAATCAGTTGGGCAATCAAAATGCCGAGTGTGCCTGCTGCAATGGCCCCGAAATAATTGATCTCTCCCCGGGAAATTAAATAGCCGGCATAGGCAAGGACAATCTCGCTCGGGATAATCTCAATCGCAAGCCCGATCGCAACACCGAAGTAGCCCAGATCAGCGAGTGCTGTTAAAATTTGTGTGACAAAATCTGAGAACATGTTTCCCCTCCAACATTTGCTTTCTTATCCATCATATCATACGGAAAATTTCCAGCAATAAAATATTTAAGCCAAGCCAGACGCCGCCGAAAACGTAACCGCCCGCAATGTTGCTCGGTACTTCAAGGCCAAAATAAATATGGCTGACAGCTGCGAACAACAAAACAGCTAAAAGAAGCACATCCATAAACGTATGGACCCAAAACATCTCAGCGTGCCGGACGACGAGATATGTAAAATAGCCGTAAATGATTAGAATCATCATCGCCTGGTCGCTCGGAAAAGAGAAGACAAAGTGGGAAAACGTCGGAATTTCCGTTTCCGTCATACGGTGGAACACTTCATGCAGCACGTTTTGATAGAGTTCCCCGCCGATTGTAACAAGCAGCATAATCAAAAATTCGTGCGTGCGGTCTTTGCCTTTCCAAATGATCCAAAGTACCGACAACACCATGACGAGAATGAGCGCTTGCCGCGAGCTGAGCGCCAGCATTCCTTGCATGACGCCTGTCCAATGGTGTTTGAACAAAAGCGATACGATTAAAGCGGTCACCTCGTTGAAATCGCTGAAATCTTCGCTAAAAAGGTTTTGAATCATTGTGATCATTAACACAATCAAAAACAATGTCACCAGCGTGGTGCCGATGATCACAAACTCGGCGCGCACCCGGCTGCGGAAAAGCATGAAAACGCGCCGGAGCACCGCCATCATTGCCCAGAAAATCTGCTTATGGAAATAGCGGAACACATAATACGCGATGATTAAGCCTGCGCTTACAATGCCTCCAATGACGAGATATTTTTTCACCGCTTCGTGGAACTGCTCCAACTGCGGGCCAAGCAGCTTCCCGAGGGAAATAAACGTGCTTGTCCAAATCAAAGCGCCGGAATAGGCAAAAGTGGCAAATGACCGGAATGGCAGTTTCGTAATGCCGGAAAAATAGCCGGTGATGTGGCGGACACCTGGTATAAAATACGCGACAACAAGCAATTTATTCCCGTATTTATTAAACCAGCGGGATGTTTTTTCAAGCTGAGACGGGCCGAGATGGATAAAATGGCCGTATTTATGTAAAAACGGGCCGCCGAGCCGCTGTCCGATAAAATAGGCCGCCGTCATGCCGATAGTTGTTCCGGTGGTGGCAATGAGGATGCTCAAGATCCAGTTGAGCTGCCCCTGGTGCACCATGTAACCGGCATAGCTCATCAACACTTCGCCCGGAAGCGGAAATGCAATCATTTCAAGCAGAAGTGCCAAAAGCAGCACAATATATCCATATTGATCGACGTAGGATGTCACCGACATTTGTATCCCTCTCTTAAACGGCGTCAATGAAAACGACCGCTTTTGTTTGCAAAAAGTTCACCCCGCTTACAGCCATTTTCGGGCATCAGGCGGAGGTTTGTCAAAAAGGTTAAGACTTGGTATTTGTTCTATTTTAGGATAGGCACTTCGCAGGGAATCATTCAGTTTTAAAACCAGCTTTCTTCCCCAGGACAGTCGCGTTTTTTACACCCGTTTTGCGTCAAGTCGGGTATGGCGTTTTCTGCTTTCGGCTGCTATTCACCAGGCCTTGGGGAATTTTTTACATGAGCTTATTGGTTCGGTTTCCGTATTTTACCAGGGAACCTTCAAGATTCAGTGTTTTATTTTCAAACTCATTTTATCTGCTTTCGGCCGCTATGCTTCACCCGGCTCCGGATGATTTTTGCACCTGTCAATCTTATTGGGGATTGGAAAGTTCACGACTTTCCTGTTGTTTTCGGCCGGGAAAAATTTTACATTTGCGGGTGGACGGGGGTTAGAAGAGGGCTTGAATGACCATGTCCATTTTAACAGATTTTTAAAAGGGGTCTCCCATCCTTATGGCCAAAGTGCAGGTGGGAGATGACTTCAAGCGTTCGCCTGACTGGTCACATTTGGCAATCGCAATTGCTGTCTGTCTTCAGGATGGTGTACCGAATTGCCGGTTTTCGCTGCGGTTTGATGGCTGAAAATTTGAGAGCCATTTTTCCACGTTCCCATAAAACTTGTTCAGGGCTTGAAGTATTGGTAGCCGGCAAAGCCTACAGCTGTATAGAAAAGTAATTTTTTCACCTTAAAAACCTCCCTTTCTTTACTCCCTTTATTTTATATGAAAATTCAATGGATTGGAAGAACTTTACCCTGCCAGGACTTGCCGGGGTATTTCCCTTTTTATTTTTGTTTAGGGGCGGCACTGTTTCACTGTACATTTCCCCCATTTTCATTTTTCGTCTTTACCCGGGGATTTTTCAGTTCGCATAGGGCCATATTTTTATTGGAGGTATTTTTCTGTTTTTTGAAATGGATTTTTGGGTGAGGTATTTTTTAAAAATATTAAAAATCTCAGAAATCCCTTTAGAAGAAGCCTATAAAATTTCCCGTGAAGAAAGCAGCCTGTTTCATTTTTTCACTAAAAAAGCCGTTCCAAAATGCTTACCCATTTTGGAACGGCTGGCGCACATTTGTACACATTATGTTTTTTTCTTTGGCTCCGCGCTTTGCCCGGTAACTTCAAGGACATCAAGGAAGAACATTACAATTGGAATACCAAGAATGAGCCCCCACACGCCGAAAAAATGTTCACAAAAAATTAAAATAAGAAAAGTGTAAAAAACAGGTATATTCGTTTTTGAGGACATCAGCTGCGGATTCAGCACATAGGCTTCCACTGCATGCACGATGACAATCAAAATGAGGACATACAGCACTTTCATTCCGCCGCCGATGCTGTAAGCGATGATACATAGCGGAATGAGCGAGATGAAAACGCCGGCAACCGGGATAAGGCCGAGCGCAAAAATGAGAATGGCAAGCCCGAATAACTGCGGGAAGCCGAGAATCCAGAGGCCGATCGTGGTAAGCACAGAATTAACAACGGCGATGATGAACTGGGCCTCGATCACTTTCCCGAATGTCCCTACAAATTTGACACCGAAATATTCGATTTCATCGTAAAACGCTGCAAGTTTGCTTGTTTTAAACTGTTTTGTAAAACGGATGATCCGCTCTTTTTCAAGCAGAAAAAACAAACTCAGGATAACGGCCATTAAAACCTGGATGCTGACTTTGCTGATGCTTGTAAAATAATCGAGCAGGATGGAAACACCTTTTTGCGCATAGTCGACGATTTTCTTTTCCTGGATATTTTTTACAATATAATTCAGTACTTCATTGTGCTGCGGTTTCGTGTAAAAATCGGAAATTTGCAAAACAAGCTGGGTAATTTCATTGACCAGAATCGGAAAATATTTGATCACGCCGAATGTGAGGCCGCCGAGAATGAAAATGTACACGATCAAAACAGCCAGTCTGCGTTTGATTGGGAACCATCTTGTCACAATTTTTTGCAGCCAACGCTGTTATTCCAAAAGAAAAAGATTTGAATAAACTTACCTATCAAGAGAATATAAAATGAGTCTTGAAAAAGAGAATATAATTCAGCTTTTTCAACCAAAATTTTTATGGAATAGGAAAACAAGTAATTGTAATATGGTAAACAGCCAAGTTTCCCGAATCCCTTGAAAAATTTTAACTATGAATATATTATTCTTAATCGTTTATCGTATAATGTTATAGAAGGAGGGATTTCATATGGAAGAATTGGTCGAACAGGCAGTTCAAGATTATTATGGGGAAGAAATTGCATGGTGCTACGGGTGTGGCAGACTAAATGAAAAAGGTCATCATTTTCGGACAGGCTGGTTAACACCCGGAGAGAAAACAGTCACCTATTATCAACCAAAACCGGAACATACAGCTATCCCGGGTTTCGTTTACGGAGGTTTACTTGCTTCCTTTGTTGATTGCCATAGTACAGGGTCTGCATCATTAGCACTACACTATAAAAATGGACATGAACTCGGTGACGATATCGAACCGCCAAGATTTGTAACAGGTTCATTGCATGTTGACTTTTTACAGCCGACCCCGCAAAACGTGGTATTAAAAGCTATTGGAAAGTTAGAGGAAATTCATCCGAAAAAATGGAAAGTTTTAACAGAAGTATATGCCGGGGATATTCTCTGTGTCAAAGGAGAAGTAGTTGCGGTCAGTATGCCGGCAACATTTTTAAAAAACAAATGACAGCGCTACCAAATCAACATAAATTTTCCATTGAATTTTACGGGAGAATAGTTTATTATCAAAATGTAAGCTGCATTGTTCGTATAAATAATTAAGTTTTTCACCTAAGTATTTATAGGGAGTTTAAGAGAATATAGTGTGAATGACAAATCTCTGTCTATATGACGTGGAGGGCAAGCAGGATCACTATTGCAAACACCCACTTGTCTGAGAGTGGTGGTTTTAAAACTTCATTATAAAGCTACGGCAAATGTGGCTTTTCATCAAACAAAAGAAAACCAGTCTTGCATAGGCTGGTTTTTTTGTCATAAAATAATTCATATGATCCTATCAATTTTTCACTACTAAATGTTTATATTAGGAAAATTTCTTGCCTCGATACTTAAAGTGAAAAGTCCCTCCAACTTATCTTTCTCGTTGACTCAAACTTTTTAGATGGGAATATAAGATGAGTCATTAAGGGGAAATTTTGTATTTCTTAAACAATAGTAGCATATTATTTTTGTGAATTGAGGTGAGAAACCAGGATGGATATAAATGTATTATTCGCCTTTAGTCTGACATTATTGGCTGGGTTGGCGACCGGAATCGGAAGTGTCTTAGCATTTTTTACTTCAACTACAAATACAAAATTTCTTTCGTTAGCATTAGGGTTTTCCGCGGGTGTGATGATTTATGTTTCTATGATTGAAATTTTTGTAAAGGCACAAAACGCACTGGTCTCAGAACTTGGTAGCCCTGCAGGAAATTGGATTACCGTTATTAGTTTCTTTGCCGGTATGTTATTGATTGCATTAATTGATAAATTTATTCCAAAACAGAATAATCCACATGAGTTAAGGAAAGTGGAAGATATGAAGGACAGACCGGGCTTAACTTCGGACGATCCGGGTTTAATGAAAATGGGGATTTTCTCAGCCTTGGCTATAGGGATTCATAATTTTCCAGAGGGGATTGCCACTTTTGCTTCAGCTCTGCAAGATCCGACATTAGGTATTTCAATTGCGGTTGCCATTGCTATTCACAATGTACCTGAGGGCATCGCTGTATCGGTTCCGGTATATTATGCAACAGAGAGTAAAAGGAAGGCGTTCAAGTTATCTTTTTTATCCGGTTTATCCGAACCACTCGGAGCTCTTGTTACATATTTAGTTTTACTGCCTTATTTAACAGATTTAGTGTTCGGTATTATTTTTGCTGCCGTGGCGGGGATAATGGTGTTTATTTCATTAGATGAGTTATGCCCGCTGCCAAAAAATATGATGAAGCACATAAATCCATATACGGCTTAATTGCCGGTATGGCGGTCATGGCGGTTAGCTTGCTCTTGTTTATGTAGTAAGTGAGATTTTATATGAGCAAGTTTTCGGTTTATCGAAACAAGATTTGAAATCTCGTCGTCAAAATATGGAGTTTCCGAGCTCAAAGTGTTGACGAGAAAGGGCCTCGTCGTCAAAAAATAGCGTTTTCCGGCTCAAAAAGGTGACGAGAAGAGGTCTCGTCGCTAAAAAGTGGAGTTTCCCGAGCAAAAGTGACGACGAGAAAGAGTTTCGTCGCCAAAAAGTGGAGTTTTCCATGCAAAAGTGACGACGAGAAAGGTGTCTCGTCGCCAAAAAGTGGAGTTTCTCGCCCAAAAGTGACGACGAGAAAGAGTCTCGTCGCCAAAAAATGGCGTTTTTCGACTCAAAAAGGTGACGAGAAAGAGTCTCGTCGCCAAAAAATGGTGTTTTTCGCCCAAAAAGGGTGACGAGAAGAGGTCTCGTCGCCAAAAAATGATGTTTTTCGCCCAAAAAAGTTGACGAGAAGAGGTCTCGTCGCCAAAAAGTGGCATTTTCCGGCTCAAAAAGGTGACGAGAAAGAGTCCCGTCGTCAAAAAAAGCAGATTTTCGCCCAAATATGGTGACGAGAGTGGTTCTTTCAAGATAAATTATTCAATAGGACACTTTTCAAGAAATCTTTAAAGCTAGGGAAAAACAATTTAAATAAGTTTACTCACACAATATTCAGTAGGGTAGACCACGTGGATATAAATAGATATGGTGTTTGACGGTCAATCTTATGGATATATTTGCACTTTTTCATCAAAAATCGGCAAGGATACCCCAACTTCAATCGTGTGTAGGGCG
>JAAROH010007806.1_pt1 | contig 31778 bp, 29 predicted proteins | sample 7248631 | NCBI WGS metagenome assembly JAAROH01 (sample SAMN09772309, study PRJNA484901) | compost metagenome | isolation source: Vermicomposting unit | place: India | reverse complement strand
GCTCCCCGGCCCGGGCCGCCTCGATGGCCGCGTTCAGGGCCAGCAGGTTGGTCTGGTCGGCGATCTCCATGATGGTCTCACTGATCGTGCCGATCTGGCCCAGGAGCCGCTCCAGCTCCCGCATGCGCCCTGCTGCGTGGGCCACCACCTCGTCGGCGGCCACCATTTCGTCCAGCGTCCGCTCGATGACGTCCGCGCCGGACCGCGCCTGCTCCATCGCCTGAGCCGCCCGCTCTGCGGTACTCCATACCCGCTGGGCCATCTGGTCCAGGCTTTCGGTCATGTGTTTCAGCAGTTCCGTGGCCTGTCGGAGGTCCTCCGCCGACCGGGCGGCACCTTCGGCGATGGAGCCGATGATCTCCTGCAGCCGCCCGACCGTGATGTTGACCTCGGAGGTCTCGTGGGCCTGCTGCGACGCCCCCGACGCCAAGTGGCCGATGGCCCCGGCGGTCGATGCGGCCGCCTCCGCCGACGACCGGGCGAACCCGGTCAGCTCGACCGAGGCCGCTCTCACCGCCTCGGCGCTGCGGCTGACCCGCTGCAGCACGTCGTGCAGGTTCCGGGCCATCTCGTTGAACGCCCGGATGGTGTTGCCGACCTCATCCTGCGAGGTGACGGTCACCTCCTGAGCGGACAGGTTGCCGGCCGCGATCGCCGCCGCGGCTTCCGACAGGTTCCGGATCGGCCGGAGCAGCCGGCGGGACATGACCAGGGCCACCCCCAGGCCGAGGACCACGGCGGCGAACGAGGCGGCGATCACGCCCACGTCCAGGACGCCCGCCAGGTTCCGACTGCCGGTGAGATCGGCCGAAGCCCCCGACGTCAGCGACTCCACCAGGCTGTCCACGGCCGCGGTCATCTCCCGGAGGGTCGGGACGGCCTCCGTCTGCATGAGGAGGATGGCCTGGGACTGGCGCTGGCTGCGCAGGTGGTTCCGAATCCTGTCCACGGCGTCGGTGTAGGCGCCGTGCTTCTCCTGGATGTCCAGCAACTGCTGACGGACTGTTTCGTCCTCGGCGATCTCCAGCAGCTGTTGCAACGTCTCCGGCACCCGTGTACCGGCGGCCTGGTAGTCGGCGATGTCACGGGAGTCGGCGTATAGCACGTAGTTCGCGATGCCGGTGGCCTCACGCAGCAGGTCGGCCTGGAGCTTCTGGGCCCCGATGGCCAGCGCGTAGCTCCGGTCGATGCCTTCGAGTTCCCGCAGCAGCGTCTGGGTCGCGAGCCGGCTGACGAAGCCCACGGCGATCAGGAGCGCGATGAGAACCAGGGGAGAGGCGAGCAGTTTCCACGCGATTCCGGATCGGACCTGCCTGCGCATTGGGGCTACCTCCAGATACCGAGATGCCAAGATGATGCTTTTCTCCCATTATGCCACGAGACGTTAATAGTTTGAGTACGTAATGTTGGTCGTACTTTCCTTTAGCCTTGCGAGGACAGATCTCCTGCCGGCCACCCGGTCCTCACCGCGCCAGCCGTACGGGAAGCTCCCCGCCCAGGACGGCGCCCTCCGGGGTCACGTGCGTGACGAAGGCCCGGATCTCCACCCCGGCCCGAGCCACCTTCCGCAGGGTTTCACCGAAGAACGGATCGATCTCGTCCCACGGGCCGAACGCCTGGGCGTCGTCCCGCTGCGCGATGAAGCAGACGGCCGCCCTGTACCCTTCCCGCACGGCCCCGGCCAGTTCGTCCAGGTGGCGGGCGCCGCGGGCCGTCGGCGCGTCCGGGAACCGCGCCACGCGGGCGCCGTCCGCGTCCGGCAGCACGGAGGTGACGGACTTCACCTCCACCAGGCACGGGGGCAGGTCCGGCGCGGTCAGCAGGAAATCCATGCGGCTGCCGCCGTACCGGTACTCGGGACGTACCTCGGTGTACCCGGCGAAGGGAGCGCAGCTCCCCGCGACCACCGCCTGGTGGAAGAGCTTCCCGGGCAAGGATGTATCCACCGAGACCCAGGTGGACCCGGTACGGACCATGAGCAGCCTGCCGGCGGTCTTCCGGCCCCCGAACGGCCGGGTTGGCTGCGCAGACGCGTCGCCTTGCAGCGTCACGATCACCGGCGCACCGGGCACCAGAAGCTCCTTCATACGGCCCGATGAGGCCACGTGCACCGGCACCTCCCGGCCGTCCTCCAGGCGGACCCGGGCGACGAAGCGGTTGGGGCGTTCGAGAAAGGTGGCGGGGAATCGTCTTTCGCTCACGGGCACGTCTCCCTTCGTTACTCCTCTTTGGACGGACGGCATGCACATCCCCCAGCCAGTTCGCCCCGGCGCCGCGCCATCCCTGTTTCTGCCGCCGAAGGGACCGTCCTTTGCGGGCGTGCCCGCCCGATCCCCCGGCGACGAGCTGTCAGGTTCGGTGCACACCGGCGTGGATCGCGCATGCCGCGGGAAGAGTTGGCCCTCGGACCGGGCAGGGGGGCGGGGATGACCCTCCGCGAAAGACGTCCGGGTTCCGGGCAGGGAGGAGGGGGGCGGCCGCCTAAGAAAAAGAGGGAGTTCCCGTCAAAGGAGGAAGCGCCCTTGCCTGCACCCAAGCGTCGCCTGATTCCGGAGGACCTGTATAGGTTCGTCACTGTAAGCGATCCCCAGATCTCGCCCGACGGCGAGGTCGTCGCCTTCGTGCGTACGCACATCGACCCGGAGTCGAAGGAGCCGCGCTCCCGCATCTGGATGGCGCCGGCGGCAGGGGGCGAACCCGTGCCCTTCACCCAGGGGCCGAAGAACGACACGTCGCCCCGCTGGTCCCCCGACGGCCGCACCCTGGCCTTCGTGTCCGACCGGGGAGGCGATCGCCAGATCTGGCTGATCGACCGGCACGGCGGCGAGGCCCGGCAGCTCACCCAGATGCGCCACGGGGCGGGCGATCCGGTCTGGTCGCCCGACGGCCGGTACATCGCCTTCACCTCCGCCGTGGGGCCGGAGGACCGGCGGGAGCTGCTGACCCGGGCCAAGACCGACGCCGACAAGAAGGCCGAGGAGAAGAAGGCGAAGGACGAGGCCCGCACCTTCACCATCATGCGCTGGCGCAGCGACGCAGCCGGCATCCGGCCCGAGCGCTGGCAGCAGATCTGGGTGGTGCCGGTGCCTCGCCACGGGGAGCCCATGCCCAAGCCGGTCCAGGTGACCTGGGGCAACTACGACCACGGCGGCGCCACCTGGTCGCCGGACGGCCGGTACATCGCCTTCGGCGCCAACCGGACCGAGGACGAGTCCCTCCGCCTCCGCGACATCTTCATCACCCCGGTGCCGGGCGAGGATTCCCCCGCGGCCCGGGCCTCCGTGGCCCCGCCCGAACCCGGGGCGGCCGAGCCCGGCGAGGAGGAGGCGAAGGCGCTGGCGGAGCAGCTGCGGAAGGCCGCCGAGGAGGCGGAGGCCGCCTTCCGGCCGCGGAACGTCACCGGCGGCATCGGCGCCTTCCGCGCCGCCCGGTTCTCGCCGGACGGGAAGACCCTGGCGGTGATCGGCCACCAGAATGAGTACCAGAACGCCACCCTGCCCAGGATCTACCTCTACCCGGTGGAGGGCGGGGAGCCCCGGATCCTGGACCACCGGGACCTGGAGATCGGCAACAGCGTGGGCGCCGACGTCCGTCCGGCCGGCCCGGGCGTGGAGGTCACCTGGTCGCCGGACGGCGGCCGGATCTGCGTGCCGGTGGTGCACCGCGGGGCCTGCGCGGTCTACACCTTCCCGGTCAGCGGCGACCCGCCGCAGCTCCTGGTGGGCGGCGAGCGGGAGATCTACGGCGGCACCTTCGACCGCAGCGGCCGCCGGCTGGCCTTCGCAGCCGGGTCGATCTCCGAGATCGGCGACATTTACGTCCACGACCTCACCGCGGGGGAGGAGCGGCGGCTCACGGCGGTGAACGCGGCGCTCTTCGCGGAGATCGAGTGGCCGGAGGTCGAGGAGCTCAACTTCAAGGCCCGGGACGGCTGGGACCTGCACGGCTGGGTGATGAAGCCGGTGGGCTTTGAGGAGGGGAAGAAGTACCCGCTGGTGCTGGAGATTCACGGCGGCCCGCACACCTGCTACGGCCACGCCTTCTACCAGGAGATGCAGCTGCTCGCTGCGGCCGGCTACGGCGTGCTCTTCATCAACCCCCGGGGCTCCACCGGCTACGGGCAGGCGTTCGTGGATGCGGTCCGGGGCGACTACGGCAACCGGGACTACCATGACCTGATGGACGCGGTGGACCACGCGCTCACCTTCGGCTGGGTGGACGAGAAGCGGCTGGCGGTCACCGGCGGCTCCTACGGCGGCTTCATGACGAACTGGATCGTGACCCAGACGGACCGGTTCGCCGCGGCCATCACCCACCGCTCGATCTCCAACTGGGTCTCCTTCAGCGGTACCCCCGACTTCGGGCCGTTCTTCAACCAGATCCAGCACAAGGTGGAGGACCCCTGGTCCCCCGAGGGCGTGCAGGCGCTCTGGCGGATTTCGCCGCTGGCCTACGTGAAGAACGTGAAGACGCCCATCTGCATCATGCACTCGGAGTTCGACTACCGCTGCCCCATCGAGCAGGCTGAGCAGTTCTACATGGCGATCAAGTTTTACGGGCAGGCGCCCACCGAGCTGGTGCGCCACCCCCGGTCCAACCACGACCTGACCCGGCAGGGGCCGCCCGTCCTGCGGGTCGACCGGTTCCATAAGATCCTGCGCTGGTTCGGGAAGTACTGTCCGCCCAACGAGGGGTAGTTCCCTCCTGCGTGGACGAATGCCCGGGCAAGGATGATGAAGTGAAGGCGGGGCCGACTGCGGCCCCGCCTGCGCTGCTGTATGGAACCGTCCGGACGCGGGCCCTGCGCATAGCGGCCGTGTGCGCCGGTGACACTGTTCCCGGACGGCCCGGGCTCCGCCTGACAGGCGGGGCACAGGCCCGCCCCGAACCGCGCGGGGCGCGCCGCGCCGGGAGCCCGAACCGACCGCCTCACGAGAACGCACGCAGGAGGCAAGAACGTGGTCAGAATCGGGATCATCATCGGCAGCACCCGGCCCGGTCGCAACGGGGAGGCCGTGGCCCGCTGGGTTTACGAGCACGCTCGGAAGCGGACCGACGCCGAGTTTGAACTGGTGGACCTGAAGGACTTCAACCTGCCCGTGTACGACGAGCCGGTGCCGCCGTCGTACGGGAAGAACTACCAGCACGAGCACACCCGGCGCTGGTCGGCGAAGATCGACTCCTTTGACGGCTTCATCTTCGTGACGCCGGAGTACAACCACGCCACCTCCGGCGCCCTGAAGAACGCCATCGACTACCTCTACCTGGAGTGGAACAACAAGGCCGCAGGCCTGGTGGGTTACGGCAGCCTGGGCGGCGCGCGGGCGATCGAGAACCTGCGCGCCATCCTGTCCGAGGTGCAGATCGCCCACGTGCGGCAGCAGGTGTCGTTCTCCCTCTTTACCGACTTCGAGGACTTCAAGGTGTTCAAGCCCAACGAAGAGGTGCACCTTCCGGCCCTGAACGTCATGCTGGACCAGCTGATCGCCTGGAGCGCCGCCCTGAAGCGGGTGCGCCAGGAGGCCGCCGCGGCCGGATCGTAGCCGTCCGGGGGGGGGGACCGTGGTGCAGCACTGGCGGGCGCTGGGGCTCATCCTCGGCCTGGTCCTCATCAACGCGTTCTTCGCGGCCGGCGAGATCGCCGTGGTCTCTGCCCGACCGGTGCGGATCCGGCAACTGGCCGAGCAGGGGAACCCGTCCGCCTGGGCCCTGCTTCAGCTGATGAAGGACCAGAGCCGCTTCCTCGCGACGATCCAGGTGGGCATCACCCTGGCGGGCTTCCTGGCCAGCGCCTCCGCCGCGGTGGGCCTTTCGGCCGGCCTGGGAGCGGCGCTGCAGCGGCTGGGCGTCTCACCGGCCGTGGCCGGCAGCGCCGCCGTGGTCGCCGTGACGCTGCTCCTCTCCTACCTGACGCTCGTGCTGGGGGAGCTGGTGCCGAAGCGCATCGCGCTGCAGTCGCCCGAGCGGGTCGCCTTGCTGGTGGCCCGCCCGGTGCTGTTGATCGCCCGCCTGACCCGGCCGTTCGTCGCGCTCCTCACCGCGTCCACCAACCTGGTCGTGCGCCTGCTGGGCGGCCAGGCGCAGCCGGCCGAGCGGGGCATCTCGGAGGAGGAGCTGCGGCTGTACGTCGCCGAGAACACGGGGCTGCAGGAGGCGGAGAAGCGGATGATCGCCGGCGTCTTCTCCTTCGGCGACCGCAGCGTCCGCCAGGTGATGGTCCCCCGCACCGAGATGGCCTGCCTGCACCAGGACGCGCCGCTGCCGGAGGCGCTGGCGGAGGTGCGCCGCCACGGGTTCTGGCGCTATCCGGTCTACCGGGAGGACTACGACGACATCGTCGGGATGGTCACCGTGAAGGACCTGCTGCGCCACGCCGACCCACAGGCCGGTCTCCGCACGGTCGCGGACGTCATGCGCCCCGCCTGGTTCGTCCCGGAGTCCAAGCAGGCCCTGAGCCTCCTGAAGGAGATGCAGGCGGCCGACGAGCAGCTGGCCGTGGTCGTCGACGAGTACGGCGGCGTGTCCGGGCTGGTCACCATGGAGGACCTTCTCGAGGAGATCATCGGCGAGATCGCGGAGGAGCCTTCGCCGCCGTCGGCAGAGCCGCGGGAGCTGGAGCTGGACGGCGGCGAGCCGGTGGATGAGGTGGCTGAGCAGTTGCACATCCCCATTCCCCGCAGCCCCCACTACGAGACTCTGGCGGGGTACATCCTGCACCACCTGGGCGCCATCCCGTCCGAGGGCGACGAGCTGGCCGTCAGCGGGTGGCGGCTGCGGGTGGTGCGCATGGACGGGCACCGCATCGACCGGGTGAGGGCGGTGCCGGATGCGCCGGACGCTCCCGGGGCATCGGACCGGCCGGAGCCGCCCGAGCGGCAGGGGATGCGGGACCGGGCTTCGCCCTCCGGACCGCCAGCCTCCTGAGCGATCTGCAGCCGGTCTCCGCCACCGCGCGTCTAACCCCGGGGACGAGCGGCATAGACAGGGGTAGAGTCGACTGCCCGGGAGGTGCCGCCCGTGTGCGAGCCCACCCTGCCCCTGAAAGGGTTCTGGACCCTGCTGCTCGCCGTCGGCATGGGGCTGATCCTGCTGCTCCTGTTCGCCACCCTGGAACCCCGCCCGCTGGACGCGGATGCCCTCAACTACTTCCCCGCTTCCCTGGTGGAGGAGGGGCGGCGCTTCGCCCGGGAGGCCCGGGTGGCGGCCAGCCTCAGGGCGCTGGCGTCCCTGGGCGCGCTGGCGTGGCTCTGCTTCCACCCGGCGGGGGCCCGGCTGCTCGCCCGACTGGAGGCGCGCGGCGGGGACCGGTGGTGGCGGCAGGTCGCCTGGGTGGCGGTGGGGATCGGGCTCGTCACCGCCGCGGTGGAACTGCCCTTCGCCTATTACCTGGGCCATGTCCACGAGCGCGCCTACGGCCTCACCCGCCGGAGCGGCTTGAGCTGGCTGGGCGACCACCTCCTGGGGCTGGCCCTGGACACCGTCGTCTCGACGCTGCTCTGGCTGGCGCTCTACGCCCTCATCCGGCGCAGCCCCCGCCGCTGGTGGGCGGGGGCCGGCCTGATCACGGCGGCCTACAGCCTGCTGCTGGCGGTGCTGTATCCCGTGCTGCTCCTGCCCCTTTTCCACCAGGTGCGCCCCGTGTACGATCCCCAGGTCCTGGGGATGATCCGGGCCCTGGCGGAGCGGGCCGGCGTGCGGGTGGAGAAGGTGGCGGAGGTGCGGGTGGGGCACGAGTCCAGCCGGATCAACGCGATGGTGGCCGGGATCGGCCCCACCAAGCAGGTGCTGCTTTACGACACTCTGCTTCGGGAGCTGACGCCCGCGGAGGTGGAGGCCGTGCTGGCGCACGAGCTCTCCCACGCCGTGCACGGGGACCTCTTCCGGGGATGGGCCCTGCAGGCGGCACTGGACGCCGCGTCCATGGGGCTGGCGGCCTGGATGCTGTGCGCGATGCGAGGGGTCGCCCCGCTGGGGCTGCCGGGCCCGCACGCGCCGCGGGGCATCGCGCTGCTCATGCTCTTCTTCAGCCTCTGCAACGTCGCAGGCGGGCCGGCGCAGGCGGCGCTCTCCCGCCGCGCCGAGGTGCGGGCAGACAGGTACGCCCTGGAGCTCACGCAGAACCCCAGGGCGCTGGTGCAGAGTTTCCAGAAGCTGGCCCGGGCCAATCCCGGGGACGTGGCGCCGCCGCCCCTGGTGGAGCTCCTCAGCTACTCCCACCCGTCGATCATGCGGCGTATCCGGGCGGCGGAGGGGCGGTAGGCTGAACGGCGCCGGGCGTGACGGCGCCCGGCGCCGAGGCGCTAGACAAAGCGGCGGAACGCGAGCGACACGTTGGTGCCGCCGAAGCCGAAGTTGTTGCAGAGGGCAGCCTCCACACCGCGGACCTCCCGGGCCGTGTGGGGCACGTAGTCCAAGCGGCACTCCGGGTCGGGCCTGTGCAGGTTGATGGTCGGCAGCAGCACCTGGTGGTACAGCGAGAGCACGGTCAGGATCGCCTCGATGGCCCCCGCCGCCCCCAGGAGGTGGCCGTGCATCGACTTGGTGCCGGAGACGGCCAGCTTCCGGGCGTGATCGCCGAAGACCTGCTCGATCGCCAGGCTCTCCTGCACGTCGCCCAGGTCGGTGGAGGTGGCGTGCGCGTTGATGTAGCCCACGTCCTCCGGGTTCAGCCGGGCGCTGCGCAGGGCGCCCTTCATCGCCAGGACCGCGCCCCGGCCCTCCGGGTGCGGCGCGGTGATGTGGTACGCATCCCCCGACATGCCGGCGCCGGCCAGTTCGGCGTAGATCCGGGCGCCCCGCCGCCTGGCGTGCTCCAGCTCCTCCAGCACCAGGCAGCCCGCGCCCTCGCTCATGACAAAGCCGTCCCGGTCCGCGTCAAACGGGCGGGAGGCGCCCTGGGGGTCGTCGTTCCGGGTGGAGAGCGCCTTGGCGGAGCTGAAGCCGGCAAACGCCAGCTCCGTGATGGTCGCCTCGCTGCCGCCGGTGATCATGACGTCGGCGTCGCCGCGACGGATGATGTGCATCGCGTCGGCGATGGCGTGGCCCGCCGAGGCACAGGCGGACACCGTCCCGTAGTTGGGCCCATGCACGCCGTACTTCATCGAGATCAGGCCGGCGGCGCTGTTGATGATGCAGCGCGGGACGAAGAACGGCGAGATCCGCCGGGGGCCCCGCTCCTGCAGGATCAGGGCGTTCTCCACGATGCCCTCCAGACCGCCCATGCCGCTGCCGAACACGACGCCGGTGCGCTCGGCCAGCTCGCCCTCGAAGGTGAGGCCCGCGTCCTCCACCGCCTCCGCGGCCGCGGCCAGGGCGTAGTGGATGAAGGGATCGTACCGCCGGACCTCCTTGGGGTCCATCACCGTCGCGGGGTCGAAGTCGCGCACCTCGCCGGCGAACCGGGTCGGCAGGCGGGAGGCGTCGAAGCGGGTGATCGGGCCGATGCCTGAGCGGCCCGCCACCGCCGCCTCCCAGTTGGCCCGGACGCTGTTGCCCAGGGGCGAGATCAGCCCCATGCCGGTGACCACTACCCGTCGCTCCATACGGTTCACTCCTTCAATAGAGGTTCAGGAAGCAGATAGGAACGGAGCATCGCCACCAGGCTCTGCCCCATGGCGTTCAGTTCCAGGTCCGGCGCGCCGGTCACCCAGTAGACCGCCACCCCGTCGGCCATGGACAGCAGCAGCGCGGCCACGGTGCGGGGGTCGACGTCCGGCCGGAAGCGGCCCCGGGCGACGCCCTCGGCGATGATGCCCGCGACGTAGTCCGCCAGCCCGGCGAACCGGTCGTGAAGTCCCCGGCGCACCTCGCCGTTCTGCACCGCCTCCGCCATGGTCACCAGGAGCAGCCGCCCGGTGCCCGGGTGGCGCACCCGGAGGGCGGCGGTGAACAGTTCGACGCATCGCACCAGCCGCTCCCACGGATCCTCCACGCGGGCCGTCAGCCTGGCGAAGAGCGCGGGCGCCCGGCCCAGCCGCTCGCGCACCAGCGCGAGCATCAGGTCGGCCTTGGTGGGAAAGTACCGGTAGATCGCGCCGACGCTGAGCCCGGCCTGCTGGGCGATGTCGCCCACGGTGGCCACCTGATAGCCCTTGGCGATGAACACCTCCATGGCGGCGTTGAGGATGGCCTCGCGCCGCCGCTCCATGTGCGCCGGACTCACCCTGGGCACGGGGATCCACTCCTTCAGAACCGCGGTCCAGCGGGCGAAGCCCTCCCGGGGGACGGAGGGGCCCACAGGCCGGGGAGGGGGCAGCCCCTCAACCGCGAATAAAAAATGAGCGCTCACTCATTTATACCACGGCCCGGGCTCGGCCCGCAAGCGCGCAGAGGCACCGGCTGCTGGTTGCAGCCGGTGCCCCGCGCGGTTCCCGTTACTGGTCCGCCTTCTGGGCCGCACGCTGCATGGAGGCGTTGTTGCGCTTGGCGGCATGCTGGGCCCCGCTCACGCCGGTGATGTTGTTCCCCGAGAGCTGGGCGCCAGACTGCTGGCCGGTGCCCATCGAGCCGAACTCATAATTGGCCTGGCCGGCCTTCCCGGCCGCCCGCTGCATCGACGCCGCGTTCTGCTTTGCGCCGTGCTGCGCGCCGCTCACGCCCGTGATGTTGTTCCCGCTCAGCTGCGTACCCTTGGCCATTCGGAAACTCCCCCTCACAAGCGATGTGTGGAGTCTCGCCGGGACCGGTCTTAGTGTGGGCCGTCGGCGACGCCGGCACTCTGGGAGTTGGCTGGGATAGCTGGCGAAATGTGCACGGCGGGCGCTGCGCGCCGACGTGGGCAACACTATGGGGAGAGCATCGGGCTGAGGAGTGCGGACGTTGAGCGAACCAACCGTGGATTCGAGGGTGCGTGTGGTCGTGCTGGGGGCCGGGTACGCGGGGCTGACGTGCTTTCTGGAGCTGCAGGACCGGCTGGCGCGGGGGCACGACCTGGTGCTGGTGAGCCGCGACCGCCATCACTGGTTTACCACCGAACTGCACACGTACGCGGCCGGCCACGACGCCGACGCGGTCCGCATCCCCCTGCGGCGGCTGGTCCGCCCGCCGGGGCGGCTGATCATCGACCACGTGTCGGCGCTTCGCCCTGCGGCGCGGCAGGTGGAGCTGAAGCTGTCCGGCACGCTGGCGTACGACCTGCTGGTGTTCGCCCTGGGAAGCGAGCCCGAGTATTTTGGACTGCCCGGCATCCCCCGCCACGCGCTGACCATCGGCAGCCCGCCGGCCGCCCGTGAGGTGCGGGAGAGGGTCCGGGCCCTGGCGGCGCGGGAGGGGTCGCCCGGGCACGTCCTGGTGGTGGGCGGCGGGCTGACCGGCGTCGAGCTGGCCGCCGAGCTGGCCGACGAGTACCCCGGGCGGTTGCGGGTGACCATCCTGGAGGCGGCGCCGGAGATCAAGGCCGGGTTTCCCCCGGATCTGGTGCAGGTGGCCCGGCGGATCCTGGAGGGGAAGGGCATCCGGATCCTCGCGGGCAGCCCCATCGTCACCGCCGATGCGTCCTGCGTCCACCTGCAGGGCGGCGGCGAGGTCCCCTACGACCTGCTGGTGTGGGCAGGCGGCGTGCGGGGCCACTCGCTGCTCGCCCGGGCGGGGCTGGCGCTGGGCGGCCGCGGCCGGGCCAGGGTCGACGCCTTCCTGCGGAGCGTGAGCGACGACCGCATCTACGTGATCGGCGACTCGGCCGCCTTCGCGGACCCCGCCTCGGGCCGGGAGATTCCGCCGACGGGGCAGGCGGCGGTGCAGATGGGCCGGGCGGCGGCCGAGAACATCCTGCGCCGGCTGGGCGGACGGCCGGAACGGCCCTTCGCCTTCCGCATGCAGGGGCAGTTCGCCTCCCTGGGGCACCACGAAGGGGTGGGCGTGCTGGGCGAGGCGCCCATGGCGGGCCTGCCCGCCATGGCCGTCAAGCACTTCGTCGAGGGGCTCCACGCCTGGGAGGTGGGCGGCGGCGTGATGCCCCTGGTGCGGCGGCTCGTGGCCGCACCGGTGGGCTACCTGCGGGGGCGGCGGCTGCGCACCTTCACACGGCAGCCCCGGCCGGTCAGTGAGCAGCCGCCTTGATCAACATGGTGGCGTAGGCGCCCCGGGGCAGCGTGAAGCGGAGGCTGACCCGCTCAAAGCCGGGGTAGCGCTCATCCGGCTGCGGCGGGTCCACGCGCACCGACCGTGGCATCACCCAGGCCTCCCGGGGCGAACTCCTGAGCCAGAGGCCGGGCAGCAGCTCGGCCTCCAGCTGCGCCGGGCGCAGCCTGCGCTCCCGGAGCACGTCCTCCAGGATCAGGCCGGCCCTGGGGTCCGAAAAGCGCATGCCCCGCCCCGGCAGGGGGATCACCATCTGCTGCAGCTCCGGCGTCGGTCGGGCGAAACGGTACGGCCCCGCGACCCCCGCCGCCTCCGCCGGCGGTTCGTCGCCTCCGGCCGCCGCGGCGACCAGGCGGCGCAGCACCTCGTTCCACAGGAAGGCCTGCCAGGCCGAGAGCCACATCTCCTGCTCCTCCCGCCGGGCCGTGGCCAGGGCCGCCCGGAACCCGCCCGGCTGCTCCGCCAGCAAGGCGAAGCAGCGCCGCTCGAAGGCGGTCTCCGCCAGGTCCAGGCAGGTCGCCCAGTCGCCCCAGGCCTCCAGCAGCCGGCGCTTGCGGGCTTTCGCCCTGCTCTTCTCCCCGGGGTAGACGTGGGTCAGTGCGATCTGGAGGGCCTGCTCCCACCGGCCCTGCGCCATCTGCTCGGCGATGAACCCGCGCCGGGGGTCGAAGCTGCCGAACCGCTGGTCGTCGAAGTAATTGGGGAAACCCGCGGCGGCCACGCGCCGGACGCCGTCCACGAGGCGCGCGGCCTCCTCGGGGCGGAGCTCGCGCACGGTCACTTCAAAGTGATTGGCCAGCACCCGGCCGGGCGCCATGGGCTCGGTGGCGTAGCCCACCGCCTTCAGCCGGTAGTGGGGCGTGGACAGCGAGTGATCGGCCGGGTGGTCGATGGTCACGTACTGGAACGTGTGGGCGTGCCGGTCCTTCTTCCCGCCGTACTGGATGCGGCCGGGCGGCAGCCACCGGGCCCGCGCGATGGCGGCGACCGCGTCGGCGGTGTTCCAGCCTTTCTTCTCCAGCAGGTAGACCCGGTACCGGGCCGGCTTCTGGCGGATGTGCAGGTCCACGGCCTCCCGCACCACAAAGTCCTCGGGCGTCGTCTTCAGTCGCACGTCGTGTCCAACATCCTTTCCTGGCGGTTCCGCCGTTAGGGTACCCTCCGCGGGGAACGGAAGCAAGCGGTGACGCGCGTTCCGCCCCAGGCACAGGCGCAGGCTCCCTACCCGTCCGTAGGGAGCCTGCGTCCTCGGTCGACCGGGCGTCAGCCCGGTTACTTGTTCCGCTGTTCGGAGCTGTGGCCGGGGAAGGCGGCCGAGCCGGGATCGATGAAGGCCTTGGCGTTGTTGACCGCGGTGGCCACCTCGCCGAAGCCCGTCGCGATCAGCCGGATCTTGCCCGGGTACCAGCAGATGTCGCCTGCGGCGTAGACGCCGGGAATGTTGGTCTCGCCCTTGGAGTTGACGACGATCTGACGCTTGTTCTCGATCTCCAGACCCCACTCCAGCATGCTGCCCAGCGAGGCCTTGAACCCGGTGCCGATGATGACGTAGTCGACGTCGATCGTCGTCTCCTCGCCGGTGCGGTTGTCGAAGATGGTGGCCTTCTTCACCCAGTTGCCGTCGCCCTCGACCCTGCGCAGCTCGTAAAAGACCTTCACGTGCACCCGGGAGGCCGCCAGCTTCTTCAGCGACTCCTCGTGGGCCCGGAACCCGTCGCGCCGGTGGATGAGGGTGACCTCAGCGGCGATGGGCTCGACCATCAGCGCGTAGTCCACGGCGGAATCGCCGCCGCCGATGACCAGCACGCGCTTGCCTTCAAACTGGGGCAGGTTCGTCACGCTGTAGAAGACGCCTTTCCCCTCATACTGGCGGGCGGACTCGTTGGGGATGCGGTTGGGCTCGAACGCGCCGATCCCGGCGGTGATGATGACGGCCTTGCTGTAGTGCCGTTCGCCGGTGTGGGTGACCAGCTCGAACGTGCCATCCTCCAGCCTGTTCAGCTTATCCACCCGCTGGTTGAACACGTAGGTCGCGTCCGGATTGGCGCTGTCGGCCTGTTCCTTGCACTGCTCCACCAAACGCTTGGCGCTGATCCTGGGGAAGCCTGCGACGTCGAAGATGTCCTTTTCGGGGTACAGGGCGGCCAGCTGACCGCCCACCTCGGGCAGAGCCTCGATGACCTTGGTCTTCATGCCGCGCATGCCTGCGTAGAACACGCCGAACAGGCCTATCGGCCCTGCGCCGATCAGGGTCACGTCGTAAAGCTCTTTCGTGCCGGACACGGTTGCCGTCATCCCCCTATCTGCCTAATCACTTGATGACTTGCCATGGTTCTGGAACAGGACCTTCGTATACACCCACAAAGGAGTATACCATAGCGGAAGCCGAGTTGGGCAGACAGTTCAGGGGTGGACGCGATAACTCCTCTTAATAGTTTGCATTCTCCGGCACAGGGGGTCACCCGCCGGAGGCCATGGCCCTTCCGAGCCAGTCGGCCAGCCGGCGCAACAGGGGATGGTCCGGGCGCATCTCCTCGTCGGGCAGATTGTGCTTGTCGACGATGAGGTAGACCGCGCCCTCGGGCGTCTCGACGACGATCAGCTGGAACTCGCTGCCCCCCAGCTCGTCCAGGGTGTCGGCGATGCGGGGGAAGTGGGGGTGGTTGAAATCCAGGCTGACCTGGAGCAGGACATAACGGTACCCCTTGATCTCGGTCAGGTCGGACAGCCGGACCACGGCGTCAAACGGCGTGCCCTGCAGCGCGGACAGGCAGGCCACCACGTCCTCGGCACGCTGCCGGTCGACCACGGCGGCGGTGGCCCCCCACTTGGAGGGGCGCTGATCCGGACGGAAGCGCACGTGCTCACTCTCCCTTCCCGATTCGGGTTCGGGCCGGCCACGGTCGGTTCCTGCAGGGCGGGTCCTCCCCGGCGTGGAAAGCATACGTGAGAGGAGGTTCTGCTGTAGGTGATCAAGGCGTTGTTCTTCGCTCCGCAGGCCCTGGCCTACGGGCCTGACGAGCCGGATCTTCTGGCCGGCATCCTGCAGGCGGAAGGGTATGCCGTCGGCCGGGAGCGGGTGGAGAAGGCCCTGGCGGCGCTGCCCGCTGCCGTGCGGGAGGCGGGGCGGGCGGTGCGCACGCCGGAGGAGGAGAGGGCGTACCACCGGATGCTGTGGTCCGCGCTGCTGCCCCTGGTAGGCCTTCCGGCCCCGGATCCGGCCCTGGTGAGCCGCCTGGGCGCGGCCCGGGACGATTACGCCGCGTGGTGGTCGCTCCACCCGGAGACGCTCCCGGTCCTGAACGAACTGCACCGGCGCGGCTTTTTCCTGGGCGCGGTGGGCCGGTGGGCGCCGTCGCTCTCCCGGTTTCTCGCCGAGTTCGAGATTGCGGGCTTCTTCCAGTGGATCCGCGCCTCCGCCGCCGCGGGCGTCGCGTGGCCGGATCCGCAGCTGCTCCGGGAGGCGGTGGCCGGGGCGGGGTGCGGTCCGGCCGCAGCGCTCTACTGCGCCGCCTCCGTGCGGGACGACGTCTCCTGCGCGCAGGCCGCGGGCGTGACGCCGGTGTGGGTCAACCGCACGGGCATCGTCACCGGACACGAGGTGATCGCCGTCAGCGACCTGCGGGGGCTCCTGGTGCTGCTGGGCGACGGGGGTGAGGGCCGGTGAGGGAGCTGTCCGGCCAGGCGGCCCTGGTGACCGGGGCGTCCCGGGGGATCGGGCGGGCGGTCGCCCTGGAGCTCGCGGCCGCGGGCGCCGCGGTGGTGCTGGGGTACCACCGGCAGCGGGAGCAGGCGGAGGCGGTGGCCGCCGCCATCCGGGCCGCCGGCGGGGCGGCGGAGCCGCTGCAGGTGGACGTGCGGGACCCGGCCGCCTGCGAGGCCGCGGTGTCCGGGACAGTCGACCGCTTCGGCCGGATCGACATCCTGGTGAACAACGCCGGCACGGCCCTGGAGAAGCTGCTGGTGGACACCACGCCGGCGGAGTGGAGCGATCTGGTGGCGGTCCACCTCACGGGCATGTACGCGTGCACCCGGGCGGCGCTGCCCCACATGCTGTCCCGACGGTACGGTCGCATCATCACGATCTCGTCCATCTGGGGCATCACAGGGGCCGCGGGCGAGGTGGCGTATTCAGCGGTGAAGGCCGGCCAGAACGGCTTCACCCGCGCGCTCGCGCAGGAGGTCGGCCCGTTCGGCGTGACGGTGAACGCGGTGGCGCCGGGCGCCATCGACACGGAGATGAACAGCTTCCTGCAAGGGGAGGAGCTGCGGGAGTGGCTGAGCCGGGTGCCCGTGGGCCGGCTGGGCACGCCGGAAGAGGTGGCCGCACTGGTGCGCTTCCTCGCGGGGCCGCAGGCAGGCTTCATCACCGGCCAGGTGATCTCGCCCAACGGCGGCGTGGTGGTCTGAGTCCGGGTCGGCCCGGCGGCGGCTGTGCCCGTTAGTACATCTTGCCAATGGTGCGGTTGCGCAAACGGTGGGATGGGACAGACCGTCATGTGGACGAGGGGGTCTGCATGACGATGACGACGCCGAGACGCACCGACATAACCCACCGGGCGCTGAGGCGCGCCGTCGCGGCCGTCGCGCTCGCGGCCGCGCTGGCCCTGGCAGCGCCGCCCGTGACCCACGGTGCCGCGCTGTGGGACACCGCCGGCCACTGGGCCCGGGCGGAGATCGCCGCCGGCGTGGCCGCCGGGTACATCAGCGGCTTCCCGGACGGCAGCTTCCGGCCGGACCAGCCGATGACCCGGGCGGAGTTCTACACCCTGCTGACCGGTGCCCTGGGGCTGGCGCCGCGACCCGGCGACAGCGCCCCGTACGCCGCGGGCCACTGGGCGGCGCGGCAGGGCCGCCTTCAGGCCGCCGCGGCCGCGGGGCTCCTGGATCCCGCCGACTACGGCGGCTGGCTGGCGCCGGACGAACCGGTCACGCGCCGGGAGATCGTCCTCGCCGGGGTGCGCGCGCTGGGCCGCGCGCACCTGGTCGGCGGGCGCGCCCTGGCGTCCGCGGACGCGGCTTCTTATCCGGACTGGTTGCAGGCCTGGGCGGCCGAGGCCGTCCACCTGGGTATCCTGCAGGGCTACGCGGACGGGGCGCTGGGCCTCGATCGCACCGCGACCCGCGCCGAGGCCCTGGTGATGGTGCAGCGCATCCGGTACGCCCTGCTGGCGGAGGTGGCCGAAACGGACGAGGACGCCGTGCCGGGCGCGCGGCGGTATCCCGCGCCGGGCGAGCCGACCTGGACCGTGGACAGCGGTTCGCCCGCCCGGCCGGTCTTCTCCGACGGGCGGCACGGCTATGCGCTGAATGCCGCGGTCGCGGGCTACACGCTGCTGCCTGCGCCCGGCCGTGCGGCCTGGCTGAGCACCGTCGACGGCGGCGGGACCTACCGGCTGTACTGGCTGGCGGACGGCCGGGCGGCGGAAGTCGCCCGGGGCGCCGAGCCCATCGCCGCCCTGGCCGTGGCGGAGGACGGGCGGCTCTGGTTCAGCCGGGGCCGCGAGATCCTGGCCGCCGCGGAGGGAGGCATCGTGGAGCGGCATACGCTGGCGGGTCAGGCAACCTTCGGCGCCCTGGACGGAGCGGGCGCGCTCTGGGCCGTGGACAGCACCAACCTCTATCGCGTCGCAGGCGGCAAGGCGGATCGCTACCTGCTGCCGTCGCCGCTGCTGGCCCGGGTCCGGTACGTGGCGCCGGCCGCGGACGGTTCCGTGTGGCTCCTTCTGCGGTCCGAAGAGATGGGCGGGGGCGTGGGGGCGGTGCGCATCCGCGGCGGCAGGGTCGCGCAGGAGGTTTCCCTCATAGGAGGCGGGCCGCAAGCCCGGACCGCCCACGTCCAGGCCGCGGTGCTCGCCCGCCGGGGCGACGACCTGCTGATCCTGGTCACGGCGCCGGAACGGGCCGTGATCCGGTTCGACCTGGCCGAGGGAGCCGCCGCCCGCCTGGTGCTGCCGCCGGAGGTGGGTGAGGGCGCTCAGGTGGTGCCCGCCGCGGACGGCGGTGCGCTGGTGCTGGGCCGGCAGGGGCGCCGGTGGCGCATCGTGGATTAGCGGCAGAGCAGGAATATTCTGGGATCAGGGTGTGTGGTGCTCCGGGCGACATAAGATGGGGATGGCTGCAGTTCTGTCAAGTCGTCCGGAGGTGTCGCGCGAGGTGTCCATGCCCATGCCCACGGGAGGCCCGGTGCGGCTTCCCGCACAGCTGGCCGGTTCCATGTCCCGCATGCAGGGGCTGCTGCAGGCGGCGCAGCCCGAGATCCAGTCCGCCTACGCCTCGCACTGGCTCGCCGCCCGCCAGGCCGCGGGGAGGCCGTACTTCCAGGATCTGAGCCAGCACATGATGATGGGGCTGTACGGCACCACCGCGCTGGGCGGTCTGCTGCGCTACGCGCTGTCGGGCCGGGCCACGCCGGAGGTGGTCGGCGGGATCATCGACCAGGTGCAGCTCATCCGGCAGAGCTACGAGGGCGCCCAGCAGGCGCTGGAGCGGTTCCTGGAGGACGAGGAGGTGCGGTCGCTCAGCGGCGTCCAGCTGATGAGCCGGACCCTGCCGCACCTGGACCGCTTCTACCAGCAGATGGAGCAGCCCGGTCAGGCGGTACTCAACGGGATTGAATGGCAGCCCTCCGAGGAGGTTCAGGGCTGGCCGGTGCGGCGGGCGGAGGTGGGCGGCCCCGCCCGCGGGTGGCAGCCGCCGCTGCCCCGCTGGGAGTCCCCCGGCGAACTGCACCGGACGGGCGACGTGAGCGAGCTGCCTCCGCCGGAGGCGGAGGCTTAGCCGGAGAACGTCTGCGGCGGGAGGCCCGGGACGCGTTCCCGGGCCCCTGCGCGCGCCCGGAGGCCGGGAAAGAGGGACTGCGGCCGGGCGCGGCGAACCTGATGACCCAGCACCGGGGAGGGATGGGATGCAGATGGACCGGACACCGTACACGGACGGCACGCTGCTCGACGCACTGGGCATCGTGCTGGAGGAGGTCTCACCCGAGCGCGTGGTGGCCACCATGCCGGTGGACCACCGGACACGCCAGCCGATGGGGATCCTGCACGGCGGCGCGTCGGTGGCGCTGGCGGAGACGGTGGCCAGCATCGGCGCGGCGATGCACGCCGGCGAGGGGCGCACCGCCGTGGGGATGGAGATCAACGCCAACCACATCCGCCCCAAGCGGGAGGGGACCGTGCGGGCGGAGGCCACGCCGGTCCACGTCGGCCGCCGGAGCAGCGTCTGGGAGATCCGCATCACCGACGAGGACGGGCGGCTCGTCTGCCTCTCCCGCTGCACGCTGGCCTTCGTGGAGTTGGACCGGGACGGGTGACGGCTGGCAGGAACGAAAGAGGAGGCTGGGGAGCTGTGCTCCTCAGCCTCCGCCGTCTTCTCGCAGACCGCGCGGCCGCCCCGCGGAGCCGGCCGGCTACGTCGTCTCCCCCTCGTCCCAGCGGCGCTGGAGTTCCTGATACGTCGCCGGGAACGCGGGGGTGTACCGCAGGAACGTGGGAATCGGATACCGCACGCCCCCCTTGTGGGTGCCCTCCAGCCCCTCCAGCAGGTCGGCCACCTGGGTCCAGGGGATGGTGAAGGCCATCTCGTGGTCCTGGGTCTGGCCGAAGATGCGGTCGCCCAGGCAGGGCAGGATGAACTGCGGCCGGCCCTCCCGGGCGGTGCGGATGACGATGTCGGCGCAGTCCGCCCGGCCCGTGGTGGTGGAGGTGACCGCCCCGCCGGTCTTCCAGAGCGCGGCGGTGACCGCCCGCATGACCTGCGCCGAGTTGCCGTAGATCAGCAGGGTCTCAGGCTCGAAAGTGCACCGGGCGAGCGGCGCCACCACCACCGTGCCCGCCTCCTCCGGTGTGAACTTGGGCACCTCCTGTTCCGTGCGGGCGCCTGCTCCGCAGGTCTCCACGTACATGCCGGCCGCCAGGTTCCCCTCGGTGTAGTACGGGATGGCCGGCCTGAAGCCGAAGGCCACCTGCGCGATGGGGCAGCTCAGGTCCTCGGGGCCCATGGCCACGGCCCACCCGTACCGGCGGGCCATGCCAATGCCCTGGCAGATGGCGATCTTGATCCCCATGTCCCGCCATGGCCGCCGCACCCGCTCCGGCAGCGGCTCATCCCCCCGAAACACCCGGATGCCCAGCGGGAAGGTGTCGGTCCGCAGGTGCCTGTCCAGGACCTGGGCCACCTCCCGGCAGTCCGGCGTCCGCGTCGCGTCTCCCATGACAATTCCCCCCTCTGCTCGGCTAGGTTTTCTCCATACTTATTCGAAATCCCTGCACAGTGGTAGAATGATGGGGGATCCGACAGGGATTGAAGATGAGATTAGAGAAGAAAAGGAATGAAAAAGTAGAGGGAGGTTACTCCATGTACTGGTTGATTATGGCGCATAATGTGATGCGCTGGGCGATCCTGGTTGCCGCGGTGGCGACGCTGGCCGGGGCGTTGGCAGCCGGCAAGAAGGCCGCTGACGGCTGGGCCGGCCGGGCGGCCCAGGCCTACACCGTCGCCCTGGACGTTCAGGTGCTGATCGGGCTGGTCATCTGGCTCCTGCGATCCGGGTGGAACCACGACGCCTTCCTGGCCTTCATCCACCCGGGCACCATGATCCTGGCCATGCTAGTGGCCCACTTCGGGCGCACCCTGCAGAAGCGCTCCGTGCCGGTGGGCGGGTTCGTGGCCTTCCTGGTTTCGCTGGTCCTGGTGATCGCCGCCATCCCCCGCTGGGCCTGGCCCGTCTGACCCAGCCAACCCCTTCCTCCGTGAAGGGGTTTTTCTGTTGGTCAACGTCTAAGTACAGGGGCTGCGGGAAGGACGGGTCTACCTTCTCGTAGAACCATTTGCGCCCGCTGAGCGGTCTCATCAAGGGAAAGGTCTGGGGAAACCTGTTCCGAATTCTGGACGTCGAATAGGAGGTTGACACTGTGAGCGAACCCGTGCTGAACCACGGCGACGGGCGGCGCGTCTCGCCATGGGCGGCGGTGCTGCGCGTCCTGACGGATCCGGCGGAGACGTTCCGGGCGATGGCTGAGCATCCGCCGGTCCTGGTTCCTTACCTGGTCCACACGCTCGTGGGACTGGCCGTCTTCGCCCTCACCTACGGCCCGACGGTGGACCTGGCCATGGAGGCCGCCGTCGCCTCGCTGCCGCCGGGGCAGGAAGTGGACTTCCAGATGATGCAGTCGGTGATGCGCTGGAGCGCGGTGGGGACGCTGGCCGCCGGTTCGGTGATCGGTCCCTGGCTCACCGGGTTCGTCCTGGCGTTGGTGGCCACCTTCTTCGGCCAGTTCCAGGGCGGCGGCGTGCCGCTGGCTTCCTACATGGGCATGATCGGCTACGCGCGCCTGCCCGTGGCGATCAGCAACCTGCTGGCGGGCATCCTCATGGCGGTCACCGGCCAGCCGGTCAACCTGACCCCCGCCGTGCTGCTGCCGGACACGGCCGGCCCCGTCCTGGCGGCCGTGCTCAGCGCCTTCAACCCGTTCCACCTCTGGTACTACGTCCTGCTGGGCATCGGCTTCGCCGCCCTCTTCGGCCGGGAGCCCCGCAAGGGGTGGGTGCTGCCGGTGGCGCTCTTCGTGGTGACCACCCTCTTCACCGCAGCGTCTGCGGGACTCAACAGCGCACTGGTTTCGTCGATGACGTTGAACTAAGGAGGAGCCGGCGTGAAGCGAAAGGTGTGGATCGCGGCCGCGCTCCTGGCAGCCGTGGCCGTGCTTGTGGTGGCCAACCTGCGGAATCAGCCCGCGTCGGGGACGGCGGCTCAGGGGCCCAAGGGCGCCGCGGAGGTGCGGGTGCAGGCCGTGCGGCGGGGCAGCCTCCGGCAGGAGGTCATCGCCCCCGGCGTCCTCGAGGCCACGGGAGTCCATGAGGTCCGGGCGCCCTTCACCACCAAGGCGGTGACGCTGAAGGTGGGCATCGGCGAACGGGTGACCGCCGGCCAGGTGCTGGCGGTGCTGGACGATGCGGATCTCGCCCTGCAGGTGTCGGCGCAGGAGGCCCAGGTGGCCCGGATGGAGTCCACGCTGGCTTCGCTGCGGCTGCAGCAGCAGGAGGCGCCGCTGCAGCTGGATCAGCGGCTGGCCCAGGCCCGGGCGCAGCTGCTGCAGGCCGAGGACCAGCTGGCGTCGGTGATGCGGCAGGACGACGCGCTGCGCACCCGCCTCGAGCAGGCGCGGGTCAACCTGACGACCCTGCAGAACCGCAGCGCGGAGGGCGCGGAGCGGGTGGCTGCGGCCAGGGCCGCGCTGCTGGAGGCGGAGGAGGCATATAAGGCCGACCCCGGAAACCCCGCCCTGCGAGCGAAGTATGAGCAGGCCCGGTCCGCTTACGACGAGGCGCTCAGGCAGAGCCAGCAGGCGGCCGAGCAGGCCGCCGCGCAGCTGCGGGCGGCCTACGACGAGCTGGCCGCTGCCGAGGCCGACTACGCCCGGGTGAGCGGCGACAACCCGGTGGCCGTGCAGCTGGCCGCCAGTCAGGTGGAGGCGGCCCGCATCGCCCTGCAACTGGCGGAGATGGAAGCCGAGAGCGGCGGCGCGCTGGCCGAGCAGGTGCGGGCGGCCGAGATCGAACTGGCGGCGGCGCGCACCAGCCTGGCGGCCATGCGGGAGAAGCTGGCCCAGGCGCAGCTCACCGCCCCCGTCTCGGGCACGGTCCTGGCGGTGGCCGCCCAGGACGGCATGCCCGCCCAGGAGACGCAGGTGCTGCTCACCATCGGCAACCTGGACGTCCTGAAGGTCACCGCCCAGGTGGACGAGCTGGACATCGGGAAGGTGCGCCCGGAGCAGCCGCTGTCGGTGGAGACCAACGCGGCCCCGGGGGAGCTGTTCCACGGCCGGGTGACCCGGGTGGCCGCCCAGGCGACCGCGGCGGGCGGATCGCCGTACTTCGTGGTCGAGGGTGAGGTGGCCAACCGCGAGGGGCTCCTCCGGGCCGGGCTCAACGCCGAGGTGACCATCGCAACCGCCCAGCGGCAGGACGCGCTGGTCGTTCCCGCGGCGGCGGTGCGGGCCAGGGACGGCGAGCAGAGCGTCCTGGTCGTGGACGGGTTCGCCGTGAAGGTCCGGCCGGTCAGGGTGGGCCTGCGGACCGAGACCGAGGTCGAGATCCTGGAGGGGCTCGAGGAGGGCGAGCGGATCGTCGTCAGCCCCTTCACGCTGATCAACTCCCTGCAGGAGGGAGATCCGGTGCGGGTGGAGGAGGTGGACGAGAATTGGGGGAAAAGCCAGTAATCAAGTTAGTGGACATCACGAAGGTCTATAAGATGGGCAGCAGCGAGGTTCACGCCCTGCGGGGCGTGAGCCTCGAGATCCAAGCCGGCGAGCTGGTGGCGATCATGGGCCCTTCCGGCTCGGGCAAGTCGACCCTGATGAACATCCTGGGTTGCCTGGACCGTCCCACCAGCGGCACCTACGAGCTGGACGGGCGGCAGATCACCGCCCGGGACGAGTCGGAGCTGGCCCGGGTGCGCAACCGGCAGATCGGGTTCGTCTTCCAGACCTTCAACCTCCTGCCCCGCATGTCGGCCCTGCGCAACGTGGAGCAGCCGCTGCTCTACGCGGGCGTCGGGGCCCGGGAGCGCCGCCGGCGGGCCCGGGAGGCCCTGGAGCGGGTCGGTCTGGGCGAGCGCATTCACCACCGGCCCAACGAGCTCTCAGGCGGCCAGCGGCAGCGGGTGGCCATTGCCCGGGCCCTGGTGACCCAGCCGTCGATCATCCTCGCCGACGAGCCCACGGGCAACCTGGACTCCCGGACGGGTGAGGAGATCCTGGCCCTGTTCCAGGAGCTCCACGCCGAGGGAGCCACGGTGCTCATCGTGACCCACGAGCCCGACGTGGCCCAGCACGTCAACCGTGTGATCCGGCTCAGGGACGGGCGGATCGTCAGCGACGAGCCCGTGCCGAACCCGGTCCGGGCGGTGGACCGGCTCGCGGAGATGGGAGGGCCTGAGGAATGAATCTCCTCGAGACCCTCCGGGTAGCCTGGGAGGCCCTGGTCGCCAACAAGATGCGGTCGATCCTCACGATGATCGGCATCATCATCGGCGTCGGGTCGGTGATCGCCGTGGTGGCGATCGGCCGGGGGACCGAGTCGGCGGTGCTGGGCGAACTGCAAGGGTTAGGCGCAGGCGTCTTCTACATCATGCCGGGTTCCGTCAGCTCCAGCGACGCCCTCAGCCGGATCGAGCCCATCAGCGAGCGGGACATGCAGCAACTGGAGGCCATGCTCCCCGACGTCGAGGCCGTGATCAGCGGCGATACGGTGGGCGTCCGGGCGGAGTATCAGAAGGAGACGCTCTCCACGTACGCCTACGCCGTCTCCCCCGGGTTTGACCGGGTGGTGAACGTCAAGGTCCTGGAAGGCCGGTGGTTCACCGAGGAGGAGATGAAGGGCGGCGCCCGCGTGACGGTCCTCTCCAGGGACGCGGTGACCCGGCTCTTCGGCGACCGGGACTACAACCCCGTCGGTGAGCGGGTGAAGATCAACGGGCTCACCCATCAGGTGATCGGTACCGTGGAGAACTCGACGGGCGCGCTGTCCCAGGCCATGGGGGTGCAGGATCCCGCCCTGTACCTGCCGGTGGCGGCGGTGCAGCGCATGACCGGGAGCACCGACTCCTTTCTGGTGCTGGCGAAGGTGCGCCCGGGGGCCGACGTCGAGAGCGTCATGAACGATGCCGTGGCCCTGCTCGGGCAGCTCAACAACGGGGCCAAGTACATGGGCTACAGCATGGAGCAGATGACGGCGGCCCTGTCCAGCGTCACCGGCCTCCTGACCGGCCTGATCGCCTCCATCGCGGCCATCTCGCTGCTCGTGGGCGGGGTCGGCATCATGAACATCATGCTGGTCTCGGTGACCGAGCGCACGCGGGAGATCGGCCTGCGCAAGGCGATCGGCGCCACCTACGGCAATATCATGACGCAGTTCCTGATCGAGTCGGTGGTGATCTGCCTGGTGGGAGGGGCCGTCGGCGTGGCCTTCGCCACCGTGCCCGTCTGGCTGGTCGGCCGGGCGATGGGGGTCTCCATGCTGATCGATCTTCCGACGGTCCTTCTGGCCATGGGCTTCTCCGCCGCGGTCGGCGTGCTCTTCGGCGTCTACCCGGCCTCGAAGGCGGCCCGGCTCGATCCCATCGAGGCCCTGCGCTATGAATAAGGAGGCTGAGCGTGTGAACCGATATGGTAGGAACCCCGCCGGGACGGTCCGGCGGAAGGCGGTAGCGTGGCTGACCAGTCTGCTCCTCCTGGTCTCGGTGGTCCTGCCGGCGGCTGCCCAGGAGGCGGCGAATCAGGTGCTGCTGCGGGTGGCGGACGCGACCGGGCGGCCTGTGCCGGCGGCGACCGTGGAGATCTACGAACTGGGCACGGGCCTGGTGGCCGTGCAGTTCACCGGCGAGGATGGCCTGGTGCGGGTTCCTGTTACCCCTGGCCGCACGCGGCTCTGGCAGGCCCGTGCCACGGCCGCCGGGTACGAGGTGAGGGAGACCGGCTGGTTTGACCCGGCTCAGGGCGGCGTGCGCGCCATCACCCTCGAGCCGGTGGGCGGCGAACTGCAGCTCTACGTGCGGGACGCGGACGGCCGCACCGGCGCGAGCGTCACGCTCCTGAACAGCGCCGGCCGGGTGGTGGCCCAGGGGACGGCACAGGCCGGCCGCTGGGTCGCCCGGGATCTGGCGCCCGGTGTCTACACCGCGCTGGTCTCCGCCGAGGGCAAGGCGCCGGTGCAGAAGAGCGTGTCGGTGGGCCGCGGCCGCGTGACCGTGGAGGCGATCTCGCTGGCCACGGGCACCATCACCGCCAGCGGCGAGGTGGTGGACGGCGCCACCGGCTCCCCGCTGCGCGGCGCGACCGTGGAACTGGTGCGGGGCGAGAACGTGGTGGTCGGCTCCGCGCAGACCGGCGCCACCGGCCGGTTCACGATTCGCGCGAGCCTGCCTGAGGATACGTATCGCCTGCGGGTCAGGATGCCCGGGTACACCCCGGTGGAGACGGACGCGCAGCAGGTGTCTCCGGGCGGCCTGCTGGACCACTCGGGCCTGAACCGCATCAAGATCTACCGCACCACCGGCACGGTGGAGTCGGTCCTGACGACCATCGGCAACCGGCCGATCCGGACTGCGGAGATCGTGCTGCTTCGCAAGGGGCTCGGCGAGGTGGCCTCGGCCAAGGTCGACGCCAACGGCGCCGTCCGCTTCGAGAACGTGCCCGCGGGCGAGGGCATCCTGTACCAGCTGGTGGCGTACAACGCGGTGGACAGCCTGACCGTGGATCACATCGACCTGGCCATTTCCGACTGGTTCACGGTGAACCCCGGCGGCACCGTTCAGATCCCGCTGGTGGCCCAGCAGTTCAACGATCAGTCGCTGGTCCGGTCCACGGTCACCGGTACGGTGGTCGGGCCCACCGGGCTGCCCATCGAGGGCGCGACCGTGGAGCTGATCCGCCGGTCCCACGTGATGTACAAGGCGACCACCGATGCGGAGGGCAAGTTCCTCATCGAGAACGTGGACGCGAGCCAGGACGGCGGCTTCGCCCAGTCGCCCTACATGCTGCGGGTGAGCAAGGAAGGCTACGTGCCCACCCGTGAGGTCGTGGTCTCGGGCACGTCCACCACCACGTTCCACGTGCCCGGCGGCGGCCGCCTGCTCCTGCAGGCCACGCTGCATCCGGCCATGGCCACCGTCCAGGGCCGCATCGTGGATACCCTCGGCCGCCCGGTGTCCGGCGCGGACGTCAAGATGGTGCTCGCCGACGGCCGGGAGGCCGGCCGCGACCGCACCGACGACGGCGGCTGGTACCGGCTCGGCTCGATTCCCACGACCACCGGGTGGGCCGCTCTCTCCGTCACCGCGGAAGGCTACCTGCCCACGGGGTACATCGACATGACGGCCGCGCTGGGCGCGGGCGACGCCCTGCCCACCGTGCGGCTGACGCCCGCTGAGACCACCGTCGACGGCGTGGTGGTCGACCTGCAGGGCAGGCCCGTGACGGGGGCCAACGTGCAGCTGCACCTGGACGGGGTGAAGGCGGCCGAGGGCCGTTCGGAGAGCGACGGCTACTTCTCCGTCAAGGTCGACGCGTCGTCCGCCTCCATCGGGCTGCTGGTGGTGGAGGCCGAGGGGTACACCCGGGGCGGCGTGGTGCTCACGGAGCTCCCTGGTCCGGGTCGGACCCTCACCCAGGCCGTGATGGTCTATGAGCAGAACGCCGTGGTGGAGGGCCGGGTGCTCGATCAGAACGGGCAGGCCGTGTCCGGCGCCCGGGTGGAGCTGGCGCTGGAGGGCAGCGGGCAGGTCCGGGCGGCGGTGACCGACGCCTCGGGCCGTTACCGGATCGAACAGCCGCTGCCGGCCGGCGCGACCTGGGCCTGGCTGCGGGTGAAGCCGGAGTCCGGCACCTTTGCCGGTTCCGTCACTCACGGGATGGATATGGCGCCCATCATTCGCCTCACGCCGGGGGACACGGTGGTGACCGACCTGCTGGTGAGGCGGTAGCCGGCAACCGAGTCTTGCAGGGGCCGCGGGCAGGAGCCCGCGGCCCTTTCTCTGTTGTGCGTATAACGGAAGAATCTAGAAGTGATGTAGAATGGAGTAAGACGCAGGAGGTGCAGGGGGGAGCCGCGTGCCGACGGGCAGGAAAGGGGGGCTGCGGACAGCGCCAGTGCTGGTGCCGGCGCTGCTGGCGATCGGCGCGGCCGCGCTGTGTGGGGGCGGCCTGATCGCTTCGGTCGCACCCGCCGCGGGATGTCCGCCGCTGGCCGGCGCCCAGCCGGTGGCGGTCACGGCCCGGGCGGCGGGCGGAGATGCCCGCGGTGTGACCGGTTACCTGTTGCGGAACGGCGAGGCGCTGATCCCGGTGCGGGGGCTGGTGGAACGCACCGGCCGCATCTACTGGGACGAGTCCGGGCAGACGGTGACCCTGCTGGGCCCGCGGGACGTGCTGTCGGTCCATGTTCCCGGCGGGCGCGCGGAGGCCCGCATCGCCGTCCTGAACGGCGAGGTGATCGCCGCACACGCCGTGCGGTGCGAAGAGCAGGTCTACCTCCCGGCCGACCTGGTGGCCACCGTGCTGCACCTGGAAGTCGCTGTTCCGTCCGACGACCGGGGGGAACGGATGTCCCGCTGAGCCCGGGAACCGGCAGTCAGCGTGTCGCCAGGAGAGTGGCCTTGAAATTTCGCCTACCCCGGTGTATACCCAAGGTGGAGTATAAACCGATACGTTGTGTAAGTGGTGGTATGAGGATGGGGAAGGCGTATGGCAGGTCACAAGCCCAGAGGCGTGTTCCGCGCGTTCTGCCTTGTGCTGATCATCGCGGTGGCCGCGGCGTTGCTGGCGGCCGCCGCGGCGGTGCCGGCGGCGTCGCAGGCGCCGCCGGCTCAGCACGGTGCCCTGCAGGCAGGGTCCGGTCGCCTGCTGGTGTCCGACCAGGACGGGGCGACGGCCGAAGCGCCCGGCTCGGCGGAGGCGCCCGCGGCACCTGCGGCCGGTTCGCCGGACAGGCCTGAGACCGCCCTGCGGTCGCCGACCCTGCGGTCCCCATCCTTGTCTGACGTCGCGCAGACCGCCGAACGGCCCTCCGAGGCGGAGCCTGCCGTGCAGCGTCCGCCCCGGGTGTGCACCGGCGCCATTCCCTTCGGCGGCGCGGCGGCTGCCGGGGAGGCGCTGCCGTACGGCGGCGGCGGTGCCGCACTTCCGGCCGACGCCCTTGCGGGGTTGGAGGAGGCCCTCCACGCCTACGTGTCTGCCCTGAGCGGCACCTATGGGGTGGCCGTGGTGGATCTCTCCACCGGGGCGACGGTTTCGGTGGGGGGCGACCAGGTCTTTGTCGCGGCCTCCACCTTCAAGGTGCCGCTGGCCATGTACGTCTTCTCCCTGGTCGAGCGGGGCGAGGCCGACCTGGCCGAACCCCTCTACTACGCGCCGGAGGACTGGGAGGGCGGCAGCGGCGTCCTCCACGGGTCGATCGCGGGCGACTGCTACACGGTGGCGGAGCTGGTGCACCTGTCCCTCACCGTCAGCGACAACATCGCCACCAACATGCTGCTGCGCCGGTTCGGCGAGCAGAACGTGTTCGCCTACATGCGGGAGCTGGGCGGGACGGTGACCAACCTGTCCACCGGCCGGCGGGCGACCACGCCCCGGGACATGGCCCTGTACATGGAAGTGGCCTATCGCCGGGCCGCGGGGGAGGACGGCGGGCTTTACCGCACCCTGCTCGGGCTCCTCACCCAGACGGCCTTTTCCGACCGCATCACGGCCGGGGCGCCGTCGGGGGTTTCGGTCGCGCACAAGATCGGCACACTGCCCGCCATGGTGCACGACGTCGGCATCGTGTTCCTGCCGGATCGGCCCTTCGCCATCGCGCTCTTCAGCTCGGGGGTCAACGAGTCCGTCGCTGCCGCCAGTCTGGCGGACATCACCCGCCTCGTCAGCGGGTTCCTGCTGACCGGAACGGTCCCCGCGTGGTCGGTCCCTGGGGGCGCTGGGCCCGACCAGGGCGGCACGCCCCCGCAGGATGCTGCCCGGGAGCCGGCCGAGGCGACGCCGGACGGCGCCGCTTCCGACCAGGGCGGTATGCCCCCGCAGGACGCCCCCCGCGAGCCGGCCGAGGCGACGGCGGACGGCGCCGCTTCCGACCAGGGCGGCACGCCCCCGCAGGACGCCCCCCGCGAGCCGGCCGAGGCGACGCCGGGCGGGTAGGGCGCTGCTTCTGCTGGTCGTCCTGACCGGCGGCCCCACCGGGCCCAGACCGTCGCCGAGGCGGCCTTGCCGATGGCCCGGTACCGACGGGGACGGGAGCGATGCGAAGAGATCAGGCCCGCCGGGCAGGATCCCGGCGGGCCTGTGGCGTCAGGGGCCTAGTGTCCTTCGCCGAGCAGCATGCCGGCGAGGACGAAGAGCAGCACGGCCAGGCAGATGACGCCGTATACCACGTCCCCCAGCCGCAGGTAGATGACCATGGCCGCCGCCACCCGAAGCAACGGCGTGCAGATGAGGGCGATGATCCCCGCGGTCACCAGGGTCGGGCCGATCGACACGGACAGCTGGAGGAGGGTGACCGCGAGGCCGGCGGAGATGAGCGCTGCGGCGACGGCGGTGCCGATTCGCAGCAGGTGGGCGACGGCCAGCTCGACGCGTTCGACATCCCGGGAGACCTCGTGCTGCCGGGTCTGCAGGCTGTCCACCTAGTAGGTCACCCCTTTCCAGGCCATCTGAACGGCCACGTACACCAGCAGCGGGACAAAGAGGAGGCGGAGGGTGGATCCCTTCATCCTGACCATCAGCCGGGAGCCCAGGAGCGCCCCGCACAGCACCCCCAGGGCCACGGGGCCGGCCACCAGCGGCTGCACGTCGCCCCGCACGAAGTAGACCGCTGCGGAGGCGGCGGCCGTGACGCCGATCATGAAGTTGGACGTGGCCGTCGACACCTTGATCGGCAGCTTCATGACGATGTCCATCGCGGGCACCTTGAACGTGCCGCCCCCGACGCCCAGCAGGCCCGCGAACGCGCCCGAGACGTACATGAGGAGGAGGCCGGGAAGGGCGCCCGTGGCGCGGTAGGAGATGGTCCGGCCCAGCGCCTTGTCGTAGTACGCGCCGCGCAGCTGCAGCCGCTCCGACAGCCGGTCCGGGACCACGTCCTCCCGCAGCTCGGACTTCCGGGCCCGGAACATGGAGAAGGCCGAGTAGGCCATGAGGGCGGCGAAGAGGAGGAAAAGGAACCGCGCCGGCACGTACCCGGCGATGAAGGCCCCGGACAGCGCGCCGAGGGTGGAGCCGATCTCCAGGAACATGGCGATGCGGGTGTTGGTGATGTGGTCGCGCAGGTAGGCGACGGCGGCCCCGGTGGAGGTGGCGATGATGGCCACGGCGCTGGCGGCCACCGCGGTGCGGAAATCGTACCCGAAGAACAGCGTCAGGGCCGGGACGATGATGATGCCGCCGCCCAGCCCCAGCATGGAGCCCACCAGCCCGGCGACCACCGACGTCAGCAGAATGGCGAGCGTGAGCGCAACGAGGGTCATGGTCATCTCCCTTGCCGGCGGGTTTTGACAAGCTACCGTTATTATACACCCTCGGCTCTTTCGGGGAAAGCCATCCGCACCGCCCGGCCGGCGGCGGTCGTCTCAACGGTTGGGGAGGGACTCTTGCGATTCGCGGCGAGATGGCATATAGTTGAGCCACGGTGGATCAGACGTGGTAAACTAGACGTTACGGGAGCAAAGGAGGGAATTCCCTGTGAACATCACCCTGACGGAGAAGGCTTCCAACCGGCTGAAGGAGATCATCAAGTCCAAGGGTGAGAACCTGGCCCTGCGCGTGCTGGTGCGTCCCGGCGGTTGCTCGGGCTTTGAATACGGCATGGCTCTGGAGCGCAACCCGCGCCCGGACGACAACATCAGCGAGTTCGACGGCATCAAGGTGGTCATCGATCCGGCCAGCCTGCCGTACCTGGACGGATCGACCATCGATTACGTGGACAGCCTGATGGGCGGCGGCTTCGCCATCAACAACCCGAACGCGGTGACCAGCTGCGCCTGCGGCCAGTCCTTCCGTACGTCCAACGCTGCCGGCGCCCCCAGGTCCTGCGGCAGCGGCGGCTGCGCACACTAGAACGGCACGACTTCGGGCCGGCGGAACACCCGCCGGCCCGGTTTCGGTGTGCCCGGCATGGGCGCTGACTTGGCGGTGAAAGTCCGCTACGGGCGA
>JAAROH010007803.1_pt1 | contig 32362 bp, 28 predicted proteins | sample 7248631 | NCBI WGS metagenome assembly JAAROH01 (sample SAMN09772309, study PRJNA484901) | compost metagenome | isolation source: Vermicomposting unit | place: India | reverse complement strand
GCAAGCCCCCACTTCAAACAGACCGTTAGGTCGTTAAGTGGTGGGTTGTTGACAATGTCGTGCATTTTCCAGTGCCACTGTCAAATATGAACAAAGAATATCGAGAATCATTAAGTGGTATTTTTGATATTCTACCTTAATTTGCGTTCCAAGGAAGAGTACTCCTGAAACAGCATTGTTTTTTATGATTGGGACAACAAGCACACTCTCCATCTCATCGGGAATTCCCTCAGTGTTGATGTTTTTCCACTGTTGTTTATCCCGATAAAATGCGAACTGTCCGGTCGCCCATACTTGTCCGATGATACCCACGCCTTTTTTTATTGGAGAAAATTTTCGCGTTAAAAATTTTCCGTTTTCATAACATCGAACTGCTTGTAAACGGTCATCATTCATATCGTCGAAAATGTACAAATAATCAGCAGGAAACATATTTAATAGATGGTCGATAAATGTGTTCAATACTTCTTCAAACTTTAGCCGTTCGGTCAAACGATGACCAGTTTCAACGGCCTTTTGTAAATATTGATTAATTTCCTTACTCGTATTATATTTTAACAATATTAGTTGTGTACTAATGATCGGGGCACCTACCAGCAGAAAACTTGACACACCGACTAAATCATATAAAAAGAACAAAGTAATACCTACCGGAAAGGCGATTAGATGTATAAGCCCTTCCCAAAGAAATGCTTTTGTTATTAATGGTTTCCTTGTTTTATACAAAAAAGAAAATGCACCGGTGAAAAGGATTTGATTGATTATGAAATAAGAAGCCATATATAGCCCTGCCAGTACGACAAAATTTATCGTTAAATTTCCTGCTTGAACATGCTCTCCACCGAAAATGTAAAAGATAGTACCGCTTACGAAAGATACGATCATAAACATGATAGAATTCAGAGGAAAGTTATACCACTTTTCTTTTGGTAACCGTAATCTTAACAAGACGATAAAGGTAATAATTTGAGCCAATATTACTTCAGCAAATAATCCGTATTTTAGAAAAACAAATATAGTTAACCATTGTGTAACTGAAAAAGGAATTTGATTTACGACGATCGGTATCAAAGCTACGATGCAGGAAAGACCGGTCGTGACTAAAAAATCAAAATGATGATAGAAGTGCGTAGGGGGTGAAATTTTATATGCGGTCCATAATCCTATCGGGAAAACGGCAAACCAAGCAACCCATATAAAAATTTGAGTTCTTCTATCTAAAACCATTCTATTTCCCCCTCCTTTTGGCATGGGCATTTTTACCTATTATTATAATAAAAAAATATTTTATTTAAAGTAAAATTTATGAACATTTTAGCAAACAAGTGACTGCTTGTCGTTGCGATACTATTGAAAATTCCAAAAGGTTAATCGTCAAACACGATATCTGGTTTTAGGCGGTTCACTTTTGCTGTACAGTGGCCTTGCCGTTGCACTGGATTATTCGCTTGTGAAATCTTCTTCGTTATGATCGGACCAACGACCAATAGAAGAGGGGCAACGATACCCCTCAATCATTTTTAATGTAAAAAAAGAACTGTGTCTGGCTCCGAATACTGATCGCTTTTCTTAAAATACCTTCTTTACTTCTTTGATGAAATAAAGAGAACCGCATATGACAAGAAGTTCATCAGCTTGCAATTGTTTTTCTTTTATAAATTTTGGCCAATCCAATACAATTTCTTTTTGAGAAGCATTTGAGAGATCATATAAGTTCTCCGCCTTTGTTGCTCGATGATGGTCAAATTCAGTAAAGTACAAATGATAGTTTTGTTCATCTAGTACGTGAATCATTTTTTTCAAAGGTTTGTCTCTCAGTGCAGAAAATAACACATGAATTTTTTTATCCGAAAAATGACGCTGTAAAGTTGCAACTAGCGTTTCGATTCCTTCCCGATTGTGAGCACCATCAAGAATCACTTGTCCACGTATTTCAAATCTTCCCGGCCAAAATGCCGTTTGTAATCCGGTTTGAAGATGTTCGTTTTCGATATACAATGCATAAAATTGTTTTAAATATTCTGCTGCCATTACAGCCAATGTCGCATTTTCAATTTGGTGCTTCCCTAACATCGAAATGGAAAGTTCAGTATATGTTTGGTAAGGCGTTTTTACCGAAAATTGCTCACCGGTTTCCGTTGTGCCAAGATCTTTATATGTAAATTCACGTCCCAGTTGATATACGGTGGTCCGTTTCACTTTTGCCGTATCTTCAAAAATATGAAGGAGCTCTGGATCAGTTACTGCGGTGATGACCGGGGCACCGTTTTTTATAATTCCTGCTTTTTCTTTGGCAATTTCAGTCAGTGTATTGCCAAGGATATTCATATGATCATAGCCAATATTGGTGATGATAGAAAGAAACGGATGAATAATATTTGTGGCATCTTTTCGCCCGCCTAGTCCGACTTCAATGATTGTTATATCAACTTTATGTAATTTACCAAAATAATAGATTGCAATAGCGGTAAGCAGTTCAAATTCTGACGGATAGCCAAGCTCTGTTTGGGCTAATTCATCAGCTAGCGGTTTAATGGCGTTTGCTGCTTTTATCAAATCAGCTTCCGGGATAGGTTGGCCATTAATACTAATCCGCTCCAAAAAAGATTCAATATAAGGGGATGTATATGTCCCTACTTCATAACCCGCCGTTTGTAAAATGGAACGAAGGAATGAAACGGTTGACCCCTTTCCGTTTGTTCCGCCTATATGTATCGCCCGTACAGTTCGCTCCGGATGATCCAGTTTTTCCATTAACCTCTGCATCCGCTCCAGTCCTGGTTTTATTCCTTGATTCAGTTGACGATTAATCCAATTGATAACTTCTTCACTTGTTTGAAACATTGATTTCCACTCCCTTGTTGTAACAATTTTATTTATGCATTCCCGCTGTAAGGAATAAGATGTACATGGATTGAAGGATTTGCATGATGTTTCCAATTCCTATTCCAGTCAAAACAACCGTGTCAATCTTTCTGTTATTTTGTCTATTTTCCTTCCAGACTAATTTTACTAGTTTTTGGATTGAACGGTCCTTCGATTGGCTTTTTGCCATTTTATAAGGTGCCAACATAGAAACTCTTTTTTATTATACCAGATTGTATAAAATTCCAGCAGAAATGCGAATTCGGCATTGTGATAAATTTTAAGATTAAGTATATGTACATAGGAAGAACTTCGAGATTATAGGCTACGTAGTTGGTGAACTACGGCCTTTTACTGGAACCCGTCGGATGGAACGACGTACAACGGGTATTCAGTGAATATGATCCGGTTACCGGTGAGAAGCTTTCTTTTGGTGACCGTCTACTTGCGGGAGGTTTTTTGGCTCTTTCATTACTTCCCCCGGCAAAGAGTACGGGTAATAAAATTAAGATTAATATTGGTAAAACTGATATAGATGTACAATAGAAAAAATGGAATGTTCCAGAAACTGAAACAGTTGCAGTTGGTAAGACTGATGGAAAAGGATTGGAAAATTTGACTTTTGAAGGAGGAACCAAAAGTACGTAAAGAAGCTGGATTACCTGATTTAGATGAAGTAATACCTGACAGGAATATTAAAGCTCCAGGAATAACCCATTGTTCACTAGGCATGCAGAAGAAATAGTTCTGAATGAATTTGATTCAGCGGTAATAAAGACAGGTATAAAACCAGAAGATGTTTCAGGAACATTAAAACTACATCAATCGAATCCTTCAGGTGTATGCTAAATAGTGAAGAAAATATAGGGGATATCCTTTATGAATTATTAGATAATGAGGAAAATGGTATAACAATAATTCAAGAGATGTCAGATAATGAAACAGATGTCGAAGCTTGGAACTGTATTATTGACGCAGTTGCTTATACTAGTAGACTAGTAATATTTTTTTGGATAATGGCGAACTTATTTGGAAGAGTAATTAGACATTTATCTCTGGGTTATTCTGCCACAGGAAGATTTTATTTGTGAGGGTAGAGTGTGATTAGATTCTATAAGTTCAGTCTATATTGATATCAGTTACGTCGGTTTAAATCATCTTATACAGCTTATCATCACAAATTCAATTACTACCTAATAGTAAAGCCTGAAACGAAAAAAACTATCACATATGGGTATGTCACATGTGAAAAATGATGTGATCCCATAAGTGATAGCTTTTTCTATTACCTATTTCATCCGTTTTAACTCTTCCAGTCGTTCTTGGACGGTTGCTCGTTTTTCTAAGTAGTCTTTTTCTTTCGCACGTTCTTCTTCAACCACTTGCGCAGGTGCTTTAGCAACAAATTTTTCGTTGGCAAGTTTTTTCTGTACCCGCTCCACTTCTTTATTTAGTTTCTCAAGTTCTTTTTCAAGGCGGGTAATTTCTTCTTCGATATTGATGAGCCCTTGAAGCGGCAAGTAGATTTCCGCTCCGGATACTACGGCAGTCATTGCTTTTTCAGGGGCTAGTACACCTACACCAATTGTCAACATTTCCGGATTACAGAAACGTTCAAGATAGGCTTTATTTGTTTCTAAAGTGTCCAAGATTTTTTCATCATGGGCATTAATGATCATGGCGATTTTTTTGCTCATTGGCGTATTCACTTCGGCCCGAATATTACGGACAGAACGGATGATTTCAACGAGTAATTTCATTTGTTCGCTTGCTTCTTGGTTCGACAATTCCGGTCGTACCTTTGGCCATTCCGCAACCGTAATCGACTCCCCTTCATGTGGGAGATTTTGCCAAATTTCCTCGGTAATAAACGGCATGAATGGATGAAGTAACCGCATCGTTTGGTCTAAAACATAGGCTAAAACGGAGCGAGTTGTCTTCTTTGCTGTTTCATCCTCACCGTACAATGGAAGTTTTGCCATTTCAATATACCAATCACAAAAATCATCCCAAATGAAGTTGTATAAAGCCCGGCCAACTTCACCGAATTCATATTTTTCAGCCAGATTGGTAACTGTTTCAATCGTTTCGTTGAGTCGGGTTAAAATCCACTCATCCGCTACAGATTTTTTTCCGTTTAAATCAATGTCTTCATATGGGAGTCCGCCCATATTCATCAAAGCGAACCGGGATGCATTCCAAATTTTATTAGCAAAATTCCAAACGGATTCAACCTTTTCCGTACTGTAACGTAAATCTTGTCCCGGTGATGATCCGGTTGCCAGAAAATAACGTAAGGAGTCGGCACCATATTGATCGATAACATCCATCGGGTCGACACCGTTCCCAAGCGATTTACTCATTTTCCGACCTTCTGCATCGCGAACTAAACCGTGAATTAAAACATCTTTGAACGGGCGCTTCCCGGTAAATTCAAGCCCTTGGAAAATCATCCGGGATACCCAGAAGAAAATAATATCATAACCGGTGACAAGCGCATCGGTCGGGTAATAGCGTTTCAAATCAGCTGCTTCCTTATCCGGCCAGCCCATAGTTGAAAATGGCCATAATGCCGAGCTGAACCAAGTGTCAAGGACATCCGGGTCTTGCTCCCAATTTTCAGCGTCTTGCGGGGCTTCATGACCAACATATACTTCTCCGGTTTCCTTATGATACCAAGCAGGAATCCGATGACCCCACCAAAGTTGTCGCGAAATACACCAGTCACGAATATTTTCCATCCAATGAAGATAGGTTTTTTCAAATCGTTCCGGAACAAAATGCACTTTTCCTTCCGTTTTTTGCAGCTTAATTGCAGCTTCAGCCAATGGTTTCATTTTGACAAACCATTGGGTCGAAAGATATGGTTCAACAACAGCCCCGCTCCGTTCCGAGTGACCGACGGAGTGAACCATTTCCTCGATTTTGATAAGGACACCTTGTTCTTGTAAGTCTTTGACAATTTGTTTGCGGCATTCAAAACGATCCATGCCTTTATATTTTCCGGCTTTTTCATTCATTGTACCGTCTTCATTCATAACAAGAATCCGTTCCAAGTTATGGCGATTTCCTACTTCAAAGTCGTTCGGATCATGGGCCGGGGTTATTTTTACCGCACCGGAGCCGAATTCCATATCGACATATTCGTCGGCAATAATTGGGATTTCGCGACCGACGATTGGAAGCACGATTGTTTTGCCAATTAAATGTTTATAGCGCTCGTCTTCCGGGTGAACCGCAACGGCCGTATCCCCGAGCATCGTTTCCGGACGCGTTGTTGCAATTTCAATATAGCCGGAACCGTCTTTTAACGGATACCGCAAATGATAGAAAGCGCCTTGTATATCTTTGTAAATAACTTCAATATCGGAAAGGGCCGTTTTCGTAACCGGATCCCAGTTGATAATATATTCTCCGCGGTAGATGAGACCTTTTTTATAAAGAGAAACAAAAACTTCACGAACCGCTTTGGAAAGACCTTCATCCAGTGTGAATCGTTCCCGGCTATAATCGAGACCAAGCCCTAATTTTGCCCACTGGTGACGAATTGTTTGTGCATATTCTTCTTTCCATTTCCATGTTTCTTCCAAAAACTTTTCTCGGCCTAGATCATAGCGGGATTTCCCTTCCGCACGCAGTTTTTGTTCGACTTTTGCCTGCGTTGCGATTCCGGCATGATCCATTCCCGGCAGCCACAATACATCGTAGCCTTGCATTCGTTTCATCCGGGTAATAATATCTTGTAATGTTGTATCCCAGGCATGCCCAAGGTGAAGTTTGCCGGTCACATTTGGCGGCGGAATCACGATGGAGTATGGTTGTTTGGTTTCATCATCTTCTGCTTCAAAAAATTTGTTCTTTACCCACCATTCATAGCGACCTTTTTCTATTGAATTTGGATCGTATTTTGTGGGCATCGAGAATGTTTGTTCACTCATTTAAATGCCTCCATTTTAATTTAATTTTTTGCAAATCCTGACAATTAAAAAACCCCACTCGTTAAAGGACGAATGGAGTTGATTCGCGGTACCACCTTTATTCACAAATGCATAAGAAGCATGCATTTGGCACTCAACCAGGTAACGGATTTCCCGGCTTTTGCTACTCTTCAGATTCACAAAAGCTGCTCCCGGGCGACCTTCCAACAGTTTCACTTAAGAACTCGCACCACCGTTCTCTCTCTGAAAAGCCAAACTATTGTACTCTTCCCGTTCAACGCATTTCGTTTATTTATACTTATTCTATAAAAATAACGGACATTTCGTCAATCATTATCGGCCATTTGAGGAAAAATTATACGAAATGATTTATATACAATTCTTTTTCTACCGGTTTTAGGAAAAATTATACGAAATGATTTTGAAACCCATATTCCGGTATTCGACACGCAAGTCCAGAATGCTTATGTTAGTTGGAATGTGGTGAACAACACCCGAGGCAGATTTTTCACAAAGTACCATTATTTTCACTTTTTAAAATTCGCTCAAAAAAATATGAACAACTTCCCGTTATATTCACATAGAATGAATTAAAGAAAGACTTTTTGCAGGCGTGTCATGTCCGGTTGCGGTCTTGTTTCCTTTTGGGTAGACAACCGTTATAAAGGAGGGGTTTCATGCGTAGAAAATACAATCCATATTTACTGCCATCATGGGCTCGAACAATCAGGGAAGTTGGAAAGCAATTGATTATCCCGTTTACGATCTTCCAAGGAATCCGAACGTTAATCATCCCAACAACTTTTGATGTCGTCTTATTATTAATTTTTTTGTTAATTGTCGCTCTTTTCCAGATGGAACTGATATAAGTTGTGTTTTGTTAATTGTTTGGAAATCGATCAACTTGGTTTGTTAATTGTTGCCCTCTTCCAAATAATAATGGCATGTTCAAAAAGGGGGATAATTGCAAGGAGGACAGCTATCCCCCCGAACTTTTTGAACAAAATGGAAAAGAGTGTTAGTGAACCGAATCAATTTGCTTAGGAAAAATGCGGTTAGTGAATTCAGGCACATTTCCGATTCGATTTTCTTTTGAAATAGGCCGTAAAACCTCGGCGGCCTTCCCAATTCAATTTTTCACGTCTTTAGAAGAAATTCCATTTATTCTAGATTTGCCATTCCAATTTTTTATTCAGATAATAGCTCTTTTGCACTGATTGTTGTTCTATTCATTGAATTTGCGATGTCTTTATTGTCATTCGTCAATGTTTCAATAGAAGCACTCATTTCTTCCAGATTAGCACTCGTTTCTTCAAGAATTCCCGCAAACTGGGATGTATACGTTTCTATACTTTTACTTTTTTCCACTACTTCATTAGTCATTTCTTTTGAATACAGTAAATCAGTGTTTAATTTTTGAAATACTTCTTTCAACTGTTGAAAGTAAGCGACAATATCTTCCGACGAATCTGCCAGGTGAGTAATCTTTTGGTCACTGGCTTGCATTTTTTTCAACGTCGATTTATTGCTCGTATTCACGTTTTGCAAGTTTTTGGTAATATTATCGACCGTTTCTTTTGTCGACTCTGCCAGTTTACGAATTTCATCGGCGACAACCGAGAATCCTTTGCCGGCTTCCCCTGCTCGTGCCGCTTCAATAGATGCATTTAAAGCCAATAAATTTGTTTGCTCGGAAATTTCTTTAATTTTATTAGAGTATGTATTAGTTTCTTGAATGTTCTTTGTTAAGTCCAGTAATGTTTGGTTTAAGTCGTTCATAAAAGCTTGAATCTCCATTACATCTTGTTTAAACATGAGAACTCTTTTTTCACCGAGAGACGTGATTTCATCTGTTTTATCCGCCTCAGTTGATAGTTCTTCCATCATATTTTCCAGCTTTAGCATGACCTCGAGATTTTTCATCGTATGACTTGAAATCATTGCAATTTGATCGGTTTGCTGTTGACTGCCAATTGTTAACTCTTGTAAACTGTTACTTAATTCATTTTGAGCCAATTGATTGCTCTGAATCCGTTCATTTGCATTGTCCATTTCTTTTAAAATATTATTCATATTAGCTTGAATACGTTCTTTTTGTTGCTTTTGTTCCCCGCCATGTTTTTCTGACTGCCGTAACAATTCCCGGATCACGGATTGCTGTCTGACGTTCAGGTGAATTAGTACATAAAGTAAAAGTCCTGATAAAAGATAGAGTATGAGAATAGTAACAAAGTTTTCTTTTATTACAGCTGTTTCTTTTGTACCGACAAAAAAGATCGTTAACATGATCGACAATCCTATGGAATAACCAAGGATAAACGTTTTTTTGCCAGAACTAATCGTCGAAAAAATGGCTAAAAAAAATGTGATTAGAATAATATTAATTCCGCCGCCGGTAACCGAAATACCTATAAATGTAAAGAAGCCAATCAATACAACACTTAAATAAGGAAATAGAGAGTGTTTCTTAACTATTTTTTCACAAACAATGTATAAAACAGCCAAACAGATTAATTGGGTAGAATATATTGTAATTACGGGGCCTTGTTTTAGTGCGATTGATTTCAAAACAGCCAAAACTAATGAAACTGAAAAAGTAATAAACATGATCAAATTTATTTTTTTACTATCTTCCAACAACATTTGCTGTATCTTGTCCATTACATTTCACCTTCTTTTTTGTATAGTCATTATTTGTTCGATTAATAGAAAAGGCACAACTTTATTGAAAACGCTTGCTGATAATAGAAAAGTAACATGGCTTCCACTCTTTCAAATAATATTATTTTCCCTCTATTATACATGAATACCTATTCAGTTCAACAGAAAATTGATGATGGAGCGGCTTGTTTTTTGAGAAATGAGTCCGTACGTATTCAGTGCGCGACAGCAAATTTATAATAGAGCGCCTTTATTGTGAAATGAATCACGATACTCAGTGTAAAACAGCAAATTCATGATGGAGTTGCCTGTTTTTTTTGTAAAATAATTCACCAAGTATTAAATGTGCACGCAAATTCATGATTGAATGGTTTTTTTGTGAAACGAGTCAGTAATTTTAAGTGGTATTTTATTCTTTGAAAATATATGTTTATCTGAATATTATATATTAAAATTTATTCAGTCTAAACAGGCAAATTTAAATGGAGTTGCCTGTTTTTTGTGAAATAATTCACTAGTTATTAAGTGTGCATGCAAATTCATGATTGAATAGATTTTTTGTGAAATGAGTCACTAATTTAGAGTGGTATTTGCATTTTTTAGAAAATATATGTTTATCTGTTCATTTGTATTATTTTTTATAGTAAAGAGTTTTTAGGTCAAGGTTCCTAATTAAGATCACCTTGACCATTTTCATTATTTTGGAGATTTTTTAACCAACTTAAAAATTGTTGTTGATTTGTTTTACTGTGAAAATCATCATCCAATAGTTGTTTTAACAGTTTTTGCTGCTCTTCTTTTGGCAATGGAGAGTTTTTCAAAAGTTCCCGACATTCATATAGAAAATCAACATATTCTCCGTAATTTTCCGGGAAAGTGGCTTCCAATTGCTGTTTTATTTGCTTTGTCAGCTTGGGACTGGCACCGTTTGTTGCAACACTTATTGTTAACCGTCCTCTATTCATGATCGTGGGAAAATGAATATTCCCATTGGAGGCGTTTGTAGCATCATTGATTAAAGTATTTTTTGGTGCATATTGAAGAACCAATTCGTTCACTTGGGGATTATTTGTTGCAATAATTACGAGAAAAGCGTTGGAAATATCATTAGGTTCAAAATACTTTTTCAACCAATTTACCTTGCCCTGTTCCCAATAATTGCGGATTTCCTGGGTAATTTTTGGACTAGTCACAGTAATTTTCCCACCGCTTTCCAGCAATAGACGAATTCTTCTTTCGGCGACATGGCCCCCACCAATTATGACAATATTTTTGTTATTTAAATCGAACATTAGAGGTATGAATCTTGTCATTGTACAACTTTCCTTTTCGGTTTCATTTTCGTTGTAACATGTCGATTTTAGTGATTGTCTTGATTATATACTATTATATCAATTTTTCTGAATACCTAGGAGGACTTAGACAAAAATTTAGCGGAACTCCACTAGATCAACAAACCTCCTCCGATTTCAATAGTAAGGCCTACCAATTCAATAGTACCACCAACTCGGCATATTAGGATTCTGTTTTCATTTCCAGCTTCATGATGATATTTTCGATGTTTTTCAGTTTCCAATAAGCTTGCTGAATCTTTTTTGTATACTTCAATTCATGGTTTGGGGCGACTCTCGTTTGATAGCTGTTCAATAACTGAATCATGAATCCGGGGTGGGCAAGATAACTTTTCATAAGCAAAAGTTCTGTTTCCTTTAGCGGATAGTGTTTCATATAGATATTCAGCCATTCCATACAATCTTCACCGTTCATCGGGTATGTACTTAATGTGTTGGATAAAAACGGCAATAAGTCCTGATATGAGGAACCGATACGGCTTTCGTCAAAATTAATAAAATACCCGTACCCTTTATCATCAAATACAAAATGATCCAAGCTAACTTTACCGTGAAGAAGGACCGTGCGAATTTTCTTTGATTCAAGCATAGTATCTTTCCAAATTTTTAGAGTTCGAAGTGCATATTCATAGGCTTTTTGAAATTCATGATAATATTGGACAAATTCCCATTCAAAAGGAGACATATACCATTTTTGCTCACACTGTTCAATCCAACTGTCAAGATATTGCATTTCTTTATTCCATTGTCCACTAGTTCGCTCAAAATGGTCCTCGATATTTGTCTGATCCATTTCCATTTCTTGTGATGTCAAAAGATGAAGTCTGGCAAGTTCCCGAAACATTTTTCTTGCATGATTGGTTTCAACCGGTCTTGACTCGCTACCTAACCAAGGCATTAAGTAATACAGCTTTTGATCTCTTAAAATCAAATATTGCCCGTTTTTTGCCGGATAAAGAGGAACGAAACGATAAAACCCTTTATGGTATAAAAAAGGGTAGATGGAAAATAAATTTTTTCCCTTAGTTACTTCGGTTTCTTTTAATGCAAACACATTGTTTCCACTAAATACTTTATATACTTTTCCAATCTTTTCCAAATGTCTCGGTTGAATTTGATATTCTTTTAAAATTTCGTAGACTCTCATTTTTTCACCTCAATGCATATAAAAAACGGGTTTCGTACCCGTTTTCTTTGTTACGTCACTTTTACATAAAGTGATTGGGATATGGTATTTTTCATTGTTATAGTTCGGCTGGTTCCTCGGTTAGTCCATTCAGTTATGACGAATGTATTTTATGTGTATTGGTGGGGATGTAAAGTATTTGTCCTTCAAAGACATCCTGATTTGATTCCAGGTGATTTGTTCGCAACAGTTGGGAAACCGAGACGTCATATTTTTCGGCAATCAAACTTAATGTATCTCTCGCTTGAACAATATAAATTTTCATCCGAACTGCTGGATTTTCATCTTTTCTTCCAAAAAATTCAGTGAGTGAGATGGATTTTTCATCCTGATTTGTTTCTTGCGGCTGATAATTTATGTTTTTCTCGGTTCGATGGGCTTCGTGATCCTCTTCTGCTTGAACTTCCTCAATCGTAATATCAGCAAAATCTTGTTGTTCAGCCGATTCCTGAACACTTGTCTCCCCTGCTACAGTCTCTATTTGTTGATTAAGATCTGCTCTTGTTTTCGGCTCCTCTACCGGTTCATTGTCCCTTTTTGACAGTTCGCCACTGACTTCGATCTCATTTTCCAATTTTGCCTCTGTATTCACAGCTTTCGTTTCATTTCTTTCCACTGCTACTTGGTTTTCATTATCCAAGTCATTTAAAACTGGATCAGTATTACGGTCGTTATCCTTTGGGGACGAATTAGATAGAAGCGGACCGACTTCAGGAACATGCTCTGAATCCTTTAACCATGAACTAATTTCAGGTTTCTTTTCTAATTTTTCAGGTTCTGCTTTCGGGCGTCCGGCTTCCGGCACCACTTTTATGCGATTGACTTCTAAATTGTTCCCCAACTCCTCTTCTATGCGACCGGCTTCAGGTATATTTTCCGTCTCTTCTATAATGTGACTAGCTTCCGGCTCGTTTTCCAATCCCCCCGATTCTACTAAAAGATGATCAGGCTCAAACTGTTTTTCATTTGTATTTGTCGATACAGTTGCTTGGTCAGCCTCTACTCGTTTCTTTTCAATTTTTTCCAGTTTATTCATACTGGAAGTAAATTGAATCGGGATTTGGATATTTTCTTCAGGCTCTTCATCTCGGTCCTCTACTTTTTTAGCCTCTACTGAGAATGTGCTGTCGTCATCAGTTTTATCGGTGAAAAAATCGTTTGAAACCGGAATTAATCGGTCTTTATCAGCTAATGGATCTTCAGATAATGCCGGGATGCCTTCTTCACTACTTAACAAAATATCTTTTCGTTCGTATGCGGATGCATCTGCGGCAATTCCTGTAATTGCGACATTCGTTGACAATTTTAAGCAGTCTTTTTCAGGAATTGAGTAATCAAAAAATTCAATAAGGACATCTAAGTCTTCTAAACTGCTTACTTTCTCTCTCGGTACGGTAATATCAACGGGAAAATCAAAATGAAATTCTGATATTCCTTCTTCTCTTGCGTCGAGTACGGTAACATATTTTTGCCCTGAAAAATAAATACGATCTTCTTCATCATTTATTTCAGCTTCTGATTTTTTATATTCTCCGTACATTTTTAATGATCCACGGATGGAAATAAAGTGATTCAAATCTTGGATGGTAACATTTGGCTCTAATGCTAAATTATATAATTCTCCAATCTCTTCTCCCTTTCGAAACCACACTGTTTCATCCAAAGAAAATTTAATGGCTGCCGGTTGATTATTATCAGTCAACATACTTCCCCCCTTACGAATCTAACTGTGGATTTTCAGAAACTCACTGGTGAAGATGAAATTTGTTTATTAGGATAAACAAAAATAATCGTGTTTTGAGATAACGTGAATAAGGAGCTATTATTCTACTCATATCATTACAAGTTATGAAAAAAGTGGATGAAATATGCTTAAAAAAGTTACTTTTGTGGAAGAACAAGTGGAAAAGCTTTTAAGAATACGTCAAGCATTTTGGAATCAAGCAATGTGGAAAAATAGAAAGGGACTTCACTTGTAGAAGAAGCCGAAATATTATTTCATGTTTCCATAAAACAATAGGTCCAAAATCAATAGGTGATTCAAAGTTGGAAAATGACGTACAAACTGATCCCGAACCTCCCCGCTAACAAGATCACTGTACGTCATTCCAAGTTTTAATTCATTTCTTTTATTTTTCGAAAAGCATGTTCTGCAGCTTGAATGGTTTTTTCTATATCCTCATCCGAATGAACGGTAGAAATAAACAATCCTTCAAATTGGGATGGCGGTAAAAACACACCTTGCAATGCCATTTCCCGATAATACGTTGCAAAATAATCGAGATTGGATGTTTTCGCTGTATCATAGTTCATCACTTGTTCATTGGTAAAAAAGACCCCGATCATCGAGCCGGCCCGATTGACAGTCAGTGGAATCCCGTATGTTTCTGCTGCTTGACGATAACCGGCTTCCAACATATCCCCTTTTCGTTTAAATTCATCATAGTGTTCGGGTTTTAACTGTTTCAATGTTTCATAACCGGCCGTCATTGCCAAAGGGTTGCCGGATAACGTGCCTGCTTGATAGACCGGACCACTTGGAGCAACTTTTTCCATGATTTCTGCTTTCCCGCCGTAAGCACCAACCGGAAGCCCGCCACCGATTACCTTCCCTAAACAAGTTAAATCAGGTTGAATGTTAAAATAACCTTGGGCACAATGATAATCGGCCCGGAAGCCTGTCATGACCTCGTCAAAAATAAGCAGGGCGCCGTATTGCTCGGTCATTTCACGTAATCCTTCCAAAAAACCAGGTAACGGAGGAACAACACCCATATTTCCGGCAATTGGTTCAACAATGATTGCTGCAATATCCTCGCCAAATTTTTCAAAGGCCGTTTTAACCCCGTCCAAATCATTATATGGAACAGTTATTGTGTTTTTTGCAATGCCTTCAGGAACGCCCGGGCTATCGGGAAGTCCAAGTGTTGCTACACCTGAGCCGGCTTTAATTAATAAGGAATCACCATGCCCGTGATAACAGCCTTCAAATTTTAAAATCTTACTTCTCCCCGTATATCCTCGTGCCAACCGTAATGCGGACATCGTTGCTTCTGTACCGGAATTTACCATACGAATAATTTCAATGGATGGTACCCGCTCCTTAACCAGTTCTGCCAATTTATTTTCGATTAATGTCGGAGCACCGAAGCTTGTCCCGGACTCGACTACTTTTTTCAATGCTTCAACAACTTGACGATTCGCATGGCCTAAAATTAATGGTCCCCATGAAAGAACATAATCAATATATTCATTCCCGTCGATATCATAAATTTTCGAGCCTTTTCCGCTTTCCATAAAAATTGGATTCATATCAACAGCTTTAAAGGCACGCACCGGGCTGTTAACTCCCCCCGGCATTAACTGTAATGCCTCTTGAAATGCTTTTACCGATTTTTCGAATGAACGCATACTATCCCTCTTTTCTCTAATTGTTTATGAAGAGCATACATCATTTAAGTGCTATTATTTTTCTCCGTTCAACCATCTGGCAATGTCCTTCGCAAAATAGGTAATGATTAAATCCGCTCCTGCCCTTTTGAATGCGGTGTGCATTTCCATGACAATTTTCTTTTCTTCAATCCAACCGTTCAAGGCAGCTGCTTTAACCATTGAGTACTCCCCGCTGACATTGTAAGCAACTATCGGAACATTAAACTCATTGCGGACATCACGGATAATATCCAAATATGGCATGCCCGGCTTGACGATTAAGAAATCTGCCCCTTCCGAAAGATCCGAATGGGCTTCTCTTAAAGCTTCCCGACGATTGGCAGGGTCCATTTGATATGTTTTCCGATCGCCAAATTGTGGGGCACTTTCTGCAGCATCACGGAACGGACCGTAAAAAGCGGATGCATATTTAACTGCATAGGACATGATTGGTACATGTTTAAAACCTTCTTCATCCAACCCTTTACGAATTGCAACGACAAAACCATCCATCATATTCGAAGGCGCAATAATATCAGCACCTGCCCTTGCTTGGCTGATTGCCGTTTTCACATGAATTTCCAGTGACTCATCATTGGCAACATCACCGTTCATGATTACACCGCAATGACCGTGATCGGTATATTCACATAAACATGTATCTGCAACAACAAGTATTTCCGGAGCATGTTGTTTAATGGTTTTAATAGCTTTCTGAACAATGCCGTGATCATGGAATGCACCGGAACCTATTTCATCTTTTTCATTCGGGACACCAAATAAAAGAACGGACTTTATGCCTAAGCTTAATAGTTCATCCACTTCACTAGGCAAATAATCTAAAGAAATTTGCTCAATTCCCGGCATTGAAATAATGGGGTTTCTTATCTTTTCTCCTTCAACGATAAATAGCGGATAAATTAAATCATCCGTATGAACATGATTTTCCCGAACTAAATCTCTCATAAAAGCCGATTGTCTTAGTCTCCGATGTCTCTTAAATTGTAAGTCTTCTATGTTCATTTCACTACCTCCAATTATATATTTAATAACTTGTTTGGCACCCAAAAAGTTTTACGGGAAAATTCATTGCAACTTTGGTTTGTGTGATCCAAATTTAACGCAAAAGCGAGCTCTTCGGGTGTTCATTGCTCGTTTGGCATCTAAAAATTTTTATAGGAAAAGTTCAATTCGACCTTATTTTTTACATTATACCGTTGTATTTATTTCTTAACATTTCTTTCCAAAAAACACCTTCATCTCTTCAAGCAATTGATCGACGGTATAAATGTCGGGACAAATATGAACAGGAATCCCGTAATCTTCTAACGCTTTTTTGGTAACCGGTCCAATCGAAGCGACCCATTTTCCGTCGAGAAGATGGCGTTCATTTTTCTCCATTAATATACTCATAAAATGTTTAACGGTTGAAGGACTGGTAAATATTAATACGTCGACTTTATTTTTCAATGTTGCAATCAATTTTTCTTTATTTTCTCCTGGTAAAAATGTTTCGTAAATAATGATTTCCTCGACAATGGCACCGACATTTCGAAGCACTGTACCGACAATATCCCTGGCCAGATTTCCTTTTATCACGCAAATGCGTTCATTCTTTTCAATAAAATCCTTCATCTCGTCAGCCAATGCTTCACCGGTAAATTTTTTCGGAATGAAAGACGGTGATATACCATAATTTACTAAACTGCTTTGTGTTTTCGTACCGACAGCCGCCACCTTTACATGTTCCGGAAAAGATAACCCCATCTCTTCCAACTGTGCCATAAAAAAACGAACACCATTTTGACTCGTAAAAATAAGCCAGTCAAAACTTGTTAATTCGTTCATCAGTTTTCGTTCCCGTTCAGATAAGCTTGTTTTTTTGAATGAGATTAACGGGACAAGCAATGGAATGCCACCAAGAGAACGAATTCCTTCGATTAACGATACAGCTTGTGAAGAATCACGCATAATTAAATATTTTTTGTTTGCCAATCGGTCAAGCGTCAATTTCATCCATCTCCAAAAAAATGATGAGTTGTTCTTCGTGTCTGATTGAAACTGTTGAACCAGGTTTTGCATGATTTTGAACGGCTGTTTCATTTAGTTGTGACAGTATTTCGTGAATATGGGCGCTTCTGTAATCACCCAACACATCTGCTTTATTCCAATTGCTTCAGGATTTCGTTGATAAGTTTTCCAGCACCACGCTCCATTAACCGTTCTCCTGCCTTTTCGCCCACTGCCACCGCATCTTTACCGACAACGGTTTCCTTAAAAATTGTTTTTCCATTACCGGAAGCGACAAATGCATTTAAAACAACATCATCCTCAGCGTTTATCACTGCATACCCTCCTACAGGAACTTGACAACTACCGCCTATTTTATTCAAGAAAGCTCGTTCAGCCTGCACGGCACGATTCGTTTTTGGACAATTTAATTTTGCCAACCATTGTAAAATTTCTTCGTCATCTTTCCGGCATTCAATGGCCAGTGCTCCTTGACCAACCGCCGGAATACAATCACTTGGTTCTAAGTATTCGGATACAACCTCTGCCTTCCAACCCATTCGTGATAATCCCGCTGCCGCTAAAATAATTGCATCGTATTCTTCCGTTTCGAGCTTTTTCAATCGTGTATCAATATTTCCGCGAATCCATTTAATTTCGAGGTCCGGCCGGATGTTTAAAATTTGTGCTTTCCGCCTCAGACTGCTTGTTCCGACGATGGCACCGGCCGGTAAATCACGTAATGAACAATTTTCTTTTGAGATAAGCACATCCCGGGGATCTTCCCGCTCCGGAATGGTCCCGATGACAAGTCCGTCCGGCAACACGGCAGGCATATCTTTCATACTGTGAACCGCAATATCAATTTCTTTTTTTAACATTGCCTGCTCAATCTCTTTAACAAAAAGTCCCTTCCCGCCGACTTTTGACAAGGTAACATTTAGAATTTCATCACCCTTTGTGACAATTTCTTTCAGTTCAAAAGTAAATGGGGCACCAATCTTTTTCAACTGATCTATGACCCAATTGGTTTGTGTCGTTGCTAATTTACTGCGTCTTGAACCGACAATAATTTTACGCATAAAAGCCTCCTGATATATAAAGAAATGGATCATTCAAAACTTAGTATGTAATATGTTAACGATGTACGAAATTACAAGGCAAAACAATCTAACTTAACCAAAAATGAAAATCAGATAATCTGCCCAACAAGAAAAAATTTATCCATACGATTAAAAACGAGGCAATATTCCACAGTGCCAAATTTTTCCCGAACATTTCCTTTCTTGTTTTTAAATAAATAAAGCAAGCATACATGATAATAACAAAAAATGATCCGATAATTTTCCAATCAAAAAAACCGATTTCCGGCATTTTTAGATAAAGCCTTTGCAATCCTAGTATAACACCAATGGAAAAAACAGGCATGCCCAGCAAATTTAATGTATAGGCGACTTGCTCTAATTTTACTAAATCATTGGCACGAATTAATTGTCTTCCCCATTTTTTCCGTTTCAATAAATGATATTGCACAATATATAATAACGAAAATAGAAATGATAATGAAAATAGGGCATACGCAACAAGCGATGCCGTAATATGAACAAGTAAAAGTTCCGAAGCCAACTTTTCCGCCAATGCCGGAGAACCCCAGTGGGATGGTGCAAATGTATAAATAACGATCGTCATAAATCCGAGTACACTGGTAAAAAATATGATAAATTCAACTTTAACAAAAATATTTAAAATAATTGAACAAGTGATTAACACCCAACTATAAAAATACAAACCGTCCGCTAGCGTAAAAATAGGGAACCGGCCTGTCTCGTACATATTAAAAATAAATAAAACCGTTTGCAAGAACCAGACACAACAAAGCAATAGAAAGCCAATTCTTTTCATTTTACGGTTTGTTTGCAGGAAGTCATAGAAGTACATCAATACCGAAGCCGCATAAAGAATGACCATCCCTTCATGCAATTTCATCAACATGTTTTCTCCCATAAGGGTAACCTCACTTACATCTCATCAACCGTTCACATAGCTCTCAAAAGATCTTGTTTTTCTTTCATCGATGCGCTTATGTTGAGATTCTTCCATTTGTTTTTCTTTGTGTGCTTCTAATTGAAAAATTTGCTCAAAATAATGCAAAGCCTGTTCACCTTCAGGACCGGCAGCCAATTCTTTAATTTGTAAAATCGGATCTTTTAACATTTGATTAATAATGCTTTTCATATGTTTACCGATAATTTTCCGTTCCCGTTCAGTTAAGTCAGGCAATTTCCGTTCCAAACTCGTCATCACATCGGCTTGAATAGTTAATGCTTTTTCCCGTAAAGATGAAATGAGCGGAACAACCCCCAATGTATTTACCCAATCTTGAAATATCGCGATCTCATCTGTGATAAATGACTGGATTTTGGTAGCAGCACGCTGTCTTTCTTGTAAATTTGCTTCAACGACTCCTTCCAAATCATCAATATCGTAAAGAAAAACGGATTCGAATTGATCAATTTCCGGATCAATATCTCTCGGCACAGCTATATCAATAAATAACATCGGTCGCCCTTTCCGCATTTTTTCAACCGGCGCCATCAATTCTGCATGAATGACATAATGATTCGATCCCGTAGAACTAATGACAATATCAGCCTCGGTCAAACATGACGGAAGTGATTCAAGCGAATAGGCCTTCCCTCCGATTTCCTTGGCGAGATCCATTGCTTTTTCCACCGTGCGATTGACAACGGAGATTTTTCCGGCACCACTTCCCAATAAATTTTGAATGGTAATTTTCCCCATCTTTCCGGCACCGATAATTAAAATATGTTTATTATGCAATTGACCAAAAATTTTCTTTGCCAATTCAACGGCGGCATAACTGACAGAAACGGCATTTGAAGAAATATCCGTCTCGGTATGGGCTTTTTTCGCCACGGTAATCGCTTGTTTAAAAAGTTGGTTAAAGACGGTGCCAACCGAATTTGCTTCTTGTGCTTTGAAAAAACTTGACCGCACTTGTCCTAAAATTTGTGTTTCACCGATCACCATCGAGTCGAGACCACAGGATACGTTGAACAAATGCTCAACCGCTTTTTGATTTTCGTAAATGTAAAGATGGGATTCAAATTGTTCCCTTTCTATATGAAACCATTCAGCAAGAAACTCTTTAATATAATACCGCCCCGTATGGAGTTGATCGACGACTGCATATATTTCGGTCCGGTTACAAGTCGATACGATAACATTTTCTAAAATACTCTTTCTTTTCTTTAATGTAAGCATAGCAGCAATCAGCTCTGCTTCTTGAAAAGAAAGTCGTTCCCGTATTTCTACCGGTGCAGTTTTATAATTTAGACCGACTGTAATAATATACATAAGTAAATACCCTCCAAATGATCCATCCTCTATGAAAAGTGCAGTCTTAACGTATAAAAAGTCATCTATCCGCCAAATTTTATGTTACGATAAAAGAAACACCTAATTCCATTCTATTATATTATAGATTGTATTAAATTAAAATGAATATAAACTGGTTCTTGGTTGAAAACGGCGATTTTCATAAATATGTCAAAATTACTTTCATTAACACCGTGGAAGACTGTTTTTCTAAAAATTGTCTCAAAAGCGTTCACCCAAGCTTTGCATCATTTTGTTTATTTTCATGTAAAATTGCGTTTCTTATACCATTGAAACAGTTTTATGGTTAAAATGCAAAAAGCTGATTTTTTTACTTTTTGCTAAATAGAATTACTACTTTATTTAAATTTTTTTGCTCTCTTTATCGGCTTGATTTTTTTATAGAAAGTGAGGAAGTTTGATGAAAAAGCAAATGTTTCCCGGGATCGTTTTAATCGGGTTCGGATTATATTTCTTCTTACAAAAATTCACAATACCTGTTCCTGCGGCCGTTTTCAGTTGGCCGACGATTCTTTTGATTGTAGGTGTCGCATTACTTATCCAAGCTTATCGAGGAGGAGATTTCCAACTCATTGTGCCGGGAGTCTTACTCGTTGGCTTAGGGATTCATTTCCATCTTGCACAACAATGGAATATTCAGTTTGATCTCATTGGTGTCATCATCTTATTTCTTGCATTGGGATTTTTTCTGGCTGCGAAAAAAACAAAAAGCAGTGCAATTTATAGTTGGATTTTTGTTAGTGTTGCACTCATTCAACTGTTTAACGCAAAATTATTTTCTTTTCTCCGACTTACACCGGAACAAATTGGCAGTTTCCAATCACTATGGCCAATCATTTTAATTATCATCGGAAGCTATTTATTCTTTTTTAAGAAAAAATAAGGGTTGGTTTGATTTACTTACATAAAATCCGTGTGCAAGCATACCCGTTTTTTCCGGAAAATTTTTTGGCATCGAGAATGCTCTCCCATCATAATTTTTATGTGCAACTTTTCTAAAAGAAAAAGGACTAACCATACAGAACATTCTCGGTTAGTCCTATTGTTTACTATTTCTTACTTTCATTATCGTTTATCCATTTTCCGATTACCTGCCATGCTTCTTCTTTGCCGACACCGGTTTCGGATGAAAAAATGATTACCGGATCTTCTTTTTCAATCACTAATTTCTCCTTCACGATTTTCGCATGTTTCTCCCATTTGCCACGGGGAATTTTATCCGCTTTTGTCGCAATCACAATGACAGGTATTGAATAATGTTTCAAAAATTGATACATCAAAACATCATCATTTGTTGGCGGGTGGCGGAGATCTACAATCAATATGACAGATTTCAATTCATGCCGCCCGGTTAAGTACGTTTCAATCATATTTCCCCATTTGGCCCGCTCTGTTTTTGACACTTTCGCATATCCGTAACCTGGAACATCCACAAAGTAAAACGCCTCATTAATCAAATAAAAATTTAGCGTTTGCGTTTTACCCGGTTTCGATGATGTTCTTGCCAAATTTTTCCGATTTAACATTTTATTAATAAAAGATGATTTTCCGACATTGGAACGGCCTGCCAAAGCAATTTCCGGCAGGCTGTTTTCCGGATATTGTGCCTTTGATACAGCACTGATGACAATTTCGGCGCTTTTAATTTTCACTTTTTTCACCTACTATTGCATTTTTAAGTACTTCATCGACATGGGTAACAGGAATAAAGGTTAATTCTTCCCGCACACTTTCCGGAATGTCATCCAAATCCCGCTCATTGTCTTTCGGCAAAATAATGGTTGTCAGCCCGGCACGGTGAGCACTTAAAGTTTTTTCTTTTAATCCGCCGATTGCAAGTACCCGTCCCCGTAATGTGACTTCACCGGTCATGCCAACCTCACGACGAACAGGCTTTCCGGTAAGAGCTGAAACAAGTGCCGTTGTAATAGTGACACCGGCTGAAGGACCGTCTTTCGGAACAGCGCCTTCCGGGACATGGATATGGATATCATATTTTTCATGAAACATCGGATCAATGCCAAATTTTTCAGCTGAAGATCTCACATAGCTAAAGGCAGCCTGTGCAGATTCTTTCATAACATCACCGAGTTTACCCGTCAGTACAAGCTTTCCTTTACCGGGTGCAAGGGACACTTCAATTTGCAATGTATCGCCGCCAAATGCGGTATAAGCAAGTCCGGTTGCAACACCGACTTGATCTTCCTTCTCCGCCTGACCATAATAAAAAATCTTTTTCCCGAGAAATTCTTCAATATTTTTATTCGTAACAATGACCCGTTTCTTTTCTCCGGATGTAATAATTTTTGCCGTTTTTCTGCAAATTTTAGCTATTTGTCTTTCCAATCCGCGGACACCGGCTTCCCGGGTAAAATACCGAACGATGGAAAGAATGGCATCATCGCGAATTTGCAGCTGTTGCTTTTGTAATCCATGTTCTTTTAATTGTTTTTTTATGAGATAATTTTTAGCAATATGTAATTTTTCAATTTCTGTATAACCCGCAATAGAAATAATTTCCATCCGATCTCTCAGCGGTCCGGGAATCGTGCTTAAATCGTTGGCTGTCGCAATGAACATTACTTTTGATAAGTCGTACGTTTCTTCAATATAATGATCGCTGAAATTTTTATTTTGTTCCGGATCCAAAACTTCGAGCATAGCCGATGACGGATCACCGCGAAAATCGTTCGACATTTTATCAATTTCATCTAATAAAAACACCGGATTAATCGTCCCTGCTTTTCTCATTCCTTGAATAATTCGTCCCGGCATTGCACCGACATACGTTCTCCTGTGTCCACGGATTTCTGATTCATCACGGACACCGCCTAATGAAACTCTCACAAATTTTCGGTTTAACGAACGGGCAACTGAACGGGCAAGACTGGTTTTTCCGACCCCCGGAGGACCAACCAGACAAAGAATCGGACCTTTTAAGGAGTTCGTCAATTGTTGCACGGCTAAATATTCCAAAACGCGTTCCTTTACTTTTTCCAAACCGTAATGGTCTTCATTTAAAATTCTTTCCGCCCGTTTAATATTTATATCATCTTTCGTTTCTGTCGTCCATGGCAGTGCAATTAACCAATCAAGATAATTTCGAATGACAGCACTTTCCGCCGATGTTCCGGGTAATTTTTCATAGCGGTCTAATTCTTTCATGGCTGCTTCAAAAACATGATTAGGCATTCCTGCTTTTCCAATTTTTTCTTTTAATTTTTCGATTTCACTCGATTTTCCTTCTTTTTCACCTAATTCTTTTTGAATAGCTTTCATCTGTTCCCGCAAATAATATTCTTTTTGCGTTCTTTCCATCGATTGCTTTACGCGTTGCCCGATTTTCCTCTCGAGTTGGATAACTTCCTTTTCATTATTCAAAAAAGTAATGATGGCGTTCATACGATCTTTCACATTTACTTTTTCCAAGAGGTCTTGCTTGTCTTTCAATTTCAGTGGCAAATACGATGCCACAATATCAGCTAATCGACCCGGTTCTTCAATATCTTGAACAGAAGCAAATGTTTCAGCCGATACTTTTTTAGACATTTTTATGTATTGCTCAAACAAATCCAGAATCATACGCATTAGTGCTTCTTCTTCAAAGTCTTTTACTTCTTCATTTTCGTATGTTTGAATACGTACTTCAAAATATTCATCGGTCCGGAGAAACTTTTCAATTTTTCCCCGTTTCAAACCTTCTACCAACACACGGAATGTTCCGTTTGGAAGTTTGAGCATTTGTTTTACCTGTGTCAATGTGCCCATTTCAAAAAAATCATCCTCTGTTGGGTCTTCAATGGATGTATCTTTTTGTGTTGTCAAAAAAATGAAATGATCATTCATCATTGCTTTTTCAAGCGCTTGTACCGACTTTTCTCGTCCGACATCTAAATGAAGCACCATTGTCGGGAATACAAGCAATCCTCGAAGCGGCAGGAGGGGAACGATAATTCGTTGTTGTTCATTCATATGGATACCTCCAATTCTCCACCTTTAGTCTCGTAATAGATGGTTATTCTCTTGTGTAGAAACGTTTTATGTTGATAAAACGGACTTACAGATTTGTTAACAAAAAAGGGATGCAACTTTTTTATCAAGCATTGTACTGAACTTCGTTAATTATATGAGATTTTTTCAATCGGGTGGTTCGGATTGTATTCGGCATTGACGATTACCTATTTAAAAATTTTAACGTATTTACCGGCAACTGTCTAATTTGAATAAATGATGAAACTTCAACCGGTTTGGGAAGCAATATTTATTAAAAGTTTACAAAAACTGGAATTTTTCTGTTTCGGGTTGTCAATTTGCTTTTAAAAAGGCAAAAAAAGGCGGTTTGTTCATTGACAAACCGGAATTTCAGGTTTTATCTATGCCGCCCAATATCCATTATGATTTGCGAGCTTACCCTGTGATTTTTCTATACACTTTCTTTTCTTTGCTCTTGATAGGAAAAAGCCGTTTCCGGCAGATTGCTCTCTTCTTTATTATGTATTTTGATTAAGGCTAATTCAAATACTTGTTTTATGCTGGCGACCGGTATAACTTCAACTCCTTCGATTTCATGAAAAATGGATTCCATATTGTCTTCCGGTATAATCACTTTTTTTACACCTGCTTTTTGTGCCGCCTTTATTTTTGTATACACACCGCCGACCGGTTTTACTCTACCGTGAATACTGATTTCTCCGGTTAGGGCAACTTCATTATGAATCGGAAATTTATAAATGGCCGAATATATTCCGGTAGCAATCGCGATTCCCGCTGATGGACCGTCAACAGGTACGCCGCCCGGAAAATTAACATGAATATGATATTCATCTGCAGGTACACCAAATGATCGTAAAATGGTAATGACATTTTCAATGGAACCTTTTGCCATACTCTTTCTTCTAATTGATTTTCCTTGCGTTCCAATACTTTCTTCCTCAACAATTCCGGTAATCGTGATTGCTCCTTTTTCCAGAGCAGGTATGGCAGCAACTTCGATTTCCAATACCGAGCCGCTGTTCGGTCCATAAACAGCCAAACCGTTAACAAGTCCCACTTCCGGTTGTTTATAGATTTTTTGTTCTAATCGTGGAGAAAGTTGACTTGAATGAATGATCCACTCGATATCTTCATCTTTTATTATTTTTCGATTTTCCGTAATCGCAAGTCCTGCAGCAATTTGTACCATATTCACCGCTTCTCGCCCGTTTTTCGCATATTGTGATAATTTTTCTAATGCATATTCACTCATCGTTAAATGAACCTTTTCCATCGCTCGTTTCGCCACTTGCTTGATTTCTTCTTGGTCAAGTTCCCGGAAAAACACTTCCATGCATCTCGAACGAATCGCCGGAGGAATTTCTTCAGGTGTTCTTGTCGTCGCACCAATTAAGCGAAAATCAGCAGGAAGTCCATTTTTAAAAATATCATGAATAAAATTGGGGATTTGCGCATTTTCTTCACTATAATAAGCACTTTCTAAAAATACTTTTCGGTCTTCCAAAACTTTCAACAGTTTGTTCATTTGAATCGGGTGCAATTCACCAATTTCATCGATAAAGAGAACACCACCATGTGCATTCGTTACTGCCCCTTGTTTTGGCTGTGGGATTCCTGCTTGTCCCATCGCACCGGCCCCTTGGTAGATCGGGTCATGGACGGAACCGATTAAAGGATCAGCAATTCCTCTTTCATCAAATCTTGCCGTTGTCGCATCCAATTCAATAAATTTTGCGTCTTTTTTAAAGGGCGACATCCCCAGCTTTTTCGCCTCTTCAAGAACAAGTCTTGCTGCAGCTGTTTTTCCGACGCCGGGTGGTCCGTAAATAATGACATGTTGGGGGTTGGGGCCACAAAGACCGGCTTTTAATGCTTTGATCCCGTCTTTCTGTCCAATAATATCTTCAAAACTTGCCGGACGAACCTTTTCTGCGAGCGGTTCAGTCAATTTAATTGAACGTAATTTTTGTAATTGTTCCATTTCTTTTTTTGATTCTTTGTCTATTGATACTTTTTGGCTCCGTTGATTTCGCAACAAGTTCCAAAAATACACCCCGATGATAACCCCGAAGATAAGCTGGATGATTAACACGATTCCAGGTAAGTTCATTGTATTCCCTCCATTGGCATATTCTGTGTTCTTTAGTATCTCCTATAGAACGAGGGAATAAACAAGAAATTGCCAATTGAAGAATGTTTACAAAACAAAACAAAAAAGCTTAAGTACACAAACAAAAAGAGTTACCATGTAACAAAAACTTTGCTGTTACATGGTAACCCGATCGATTCATGTTTGTATGTTATGCCGAAGTTTTTTCTTCTTCTTCAATAACCGTTCCATCTTTCAATAGTAGTTGAGGACGTTTGTTTTTCGTAATCGTCTCCTCCGTGATAATACATTTTGCGATATCTTCCCGTGATGGTAATTCGAACATCACATCCAACATAATTCCTTCAATAATGGAACGTAAACCACGTGCACCGGTTTTTCTTTCAATTGCCTTTTTCGCAATTTGTTCCAATGCTTTCTTTTCAAATTCGAGTTTCACATTATCCAGTTCCAATAATTTTTGATATTGTTTAACGAGCGCATTTTTCGGCTTTGTTAATATTTCGATTAATGCAGCTTCATCTAATTTTTTAAGCGTTGCGATAACCGGGAGACGTCCGATGAATTCCGGAATTAAGCCAAATTGTAATAAGTCTTCCGGCAATACATGGGTTAATAAATTCATTTCATCAATTTCTTCTTTTTTCGGATCCGTTCCGAAGCCGATAACTTTTTTACCTAGACGGCGTTTAATAATTTGTTCAATTCCGTCAAATGCACCGCCGCAAATGAATAAAATATTCGTCGTATCAATTTGAATAAACTCTTGATGCGGGTGTTTTCTTCCTCCTTGTGGCGGAACACTGGCAACCGTACCTTCTAAAATTTTTAACAGTGCTTGTTGGACACCTTCACCCGAAACGTCACGGGTAATCGACGGGTTTTCTGATTTACGGGCAATTTTGTCGATTTCGTCAATATAAATAATCCCTTTCTCAGCCCGCTCGACATCATAGTCGGCAGCTTGGATTAATTTTAACAAAATATTTTCAACATCCTCACCAACATATCCGGCTTCTGTTAAAGATGTCGCATCCGCAATGGCGAACGGTACATTTAAAATTCGCGCCAAAGTTTGGGCAAGTAAAGTTTTTCCGCTTCCGGTCGGCCCAATCAAACAAATATTACTTTTTGACAACTCAACATCATCAACCCGGTTTTTAGTATTGATTCTTTTGTAATGGTTATAAACCGCAACGGCCAATGTTTTTTTCGCCTGATCTTGACCGATGACATATTCATCCAAAATTGTTCGAATTTCCGTCGGTTTTGGAACATCCTTAAATTCTACTTCTTCATCATTGCCTAATTCCTCTTCCACAATTTCTGTACATAATTCAATACACTCATCGCATATATAAACGCCCGGACCGGCAACCAATTTACGGACTTGATCCTGAGATTTTCCGCAGAAGGAACATTTCAATTGTCCTTTTTCATCATTAAATTTAAACAATTTTTTCACCCCTTAATTTGATAAACCTTCTATGTGAGTAAAGCCCTGCGAATATATTTTTACAGTGCCCGAAAGCAAATCATTATTATTATGACTTTGTTTATTTCTTTTGTTAATCTTTTTGCCGTTAACGCCAAATTTTTGTTTTTCTCTATGTATATGTATATGGATTGTAACATATTGTTCTGATGAAAAGAAAATAAAATGATTCAATCGATTATGTATAGTCTATGCAAAACATTTTTATAAAAAGACGGTAAAAACTAGAACCTAACACACATTTTTGGGATACAGCGAATTCCCATCAGTGTTGTCATTGTTTTTAAAGGCAGGCATCCCCTATAACCACGCATCCTTTTCATTCGAAGTTGAGGCGGGAGACAAACCTTGCCGTTAAGAGTAGGATAAAACAAGGCACGAAAAGAAATCGCGCCTTGTTTTATCTAAGTTGATTAAAAATGTGCAACTAAACACCGTTAATTCGTTCACTTTAGTTTATTTAAACACAATGGATCGGTTTTCCTAATTATTCTTCTACCGTCTTACTGTTGTCAACCAATAATTGAACAGCTTTGTTAAATTTCAATTCTTCTTTAATGCCGGCAGTTGAACCAAGAATTTGCTGGATTTGTTCCACCGGCATGTTGTACATTTCTGCCATATTTTGAAGTTCTTTTTCCACTTCTTCTTCTGTTACATCAATATTTTCCGCTTTAACAATCGCCTCTAGCGTTAAGTTAACGCGAACCCGTTTTTCAGCATCTTCACGCATTGTTTCTTTCAAGCTGTCGATATCTTGACCTGAAAATTGCGAGTACAGTTCAAGATTTAGACCTTGTTGTTGCAGACGTTGATCAAATTCTTTTACCATCCGTTCTACTTCATTATCGATCATGACTTCAGGAATATCAATTTCTGCGTTCTCAGCAGCTTTTTCAATTACCGCATTTTCAACTTCATGTTTTGCAGTATGTTCTTTTTCATCTTTTAGACGATTTTTAATTTTTTCTTTTAATGCGTCTAATGTTTCCACTTCATCATCGACATCAACGGCAAAGTCATCGTCCAGTTCAGGTAATACTAATTGTTTTACTTCATGAACTTTTACTTTGAATACAGCCGGTTTGCCCGCTAATTCTTCTGCATGATATTCTTCCGGGAAAGTGACTTGAATTTCTTTTTCATCTCCGGCTTTTACTCCGACTAATTGTTCTTCAAAGCCAGGAATAAAGGAATCAGAACCGATTTCAAGAGAATGATTTTCTGCTTTACCGCCTTCAAAAGCTTCTCCGTCAACAAACCCTTCAAAATCAATAACAACTGTATCACCTTGCTCAGCCGGTTCATCTTCTTTAACAACTAATTCGGCATGGCGTTTTTGCAGTTCTTTAAGTTCTGCTTCAACATCTTCATCAGTTACTTCCGTATTTACTTTTGGAACTTCAAGGCCTTTATATTCGCCTAATTTTACTTCCGGTTTTACTGTAACATCGGCAGTGAAAATTAATGATTGACCTTTACCAATTTGTTCGATATCGATTTCCGGCTGATCAACCGGTTCAATGCCGGTTTCGTCAATGGCATTTGAATATGCATCCGGTAAAACAATATCTAGTGCATCTTGATAAAGAGATTCGACACCAAATCTTTGTTCAAAGATTTGACGCGGTACCCGACCTTTACGAAATCCAGGTACATTCAATTGTTTTTGAACTTTTTTAAATGCTTGATCGAGTGCTTTGTTAAATGTTTCTGCGTCTACTTCAACCGTTAATTTACCTTGGTTGCCTTCTAATTTTTCCCATTTTGCAGACATTCCTTTTCCCTCCAACTACTATTTATCAAAAATTTACTATTGTTCTTATATGTAGACCTTGTTCATCCGCTTTCAATGATCGTCCAAAAAGCAAATGTAATTATGTATCAAGCTCTAAAGACTTTACAAGGCGTATAAAGAGAAGAACATCATTCTAACCATATCATTATATCATAGGAATCATTTGTTTCAAGATAAAAGGGTGAAAAATAGGCGAAATTCACCTCTTGGAACAAATTGTCATTGTGTTGTGATCCAAAATTGTTGTTCCACCTCGGTAATAAAGTCTATCGCTTTTGCCAATTCCTCTTTGTTCATTTCCATTTCCGATAAATTGGAAATATTATCTGTATGCTGGTCAAAATAGTCTTCAACAACAAAGAGGATAGCATTCACCCATAAATTCAAATTAGAAAAGTTCATCTCCAATGGGTAGATCATGAAAAAAAAGCGTTCGGTTAAAGTGACGGCATACGTGAATAAGCTAGGATTTTCATGAACGAGTAGAACTTCCAATTTCTCTTTGACTTTCCGGGGAAAAGGCGCATCTTGAACATCGGCATAGGTTTGGATATTCAATTGTACGGTTTGATTAAATTTCTTTACAACAACTTTTTCTTCGTAATGATTTTCTCTTAAAACATTCAATAAAATTGTTTTTAAAAAAGGATTTCCTGTTTCACTTTCCAGATATTCTTTTATTTCCGGTAAATGTCGGGCAATTCCGTTTTTATCGAGATTTTCCAAATTTTGTATCGTTGTTTTTAAGTCATCTTCAAAAAGATTTATATGTACATCCGATGTCGGTAGCTCATCCATCCCATTTGCTAAATTTCTGCTTAGTTCCAGCAATTCCTTATATTGATCAATTTTTTCTAACGGTACTTGATCCTCATCCAATAACATTGTTAACATTGTAGTTATTTTTTTATACTCATGAAGTTGAAAAAGAACAGTCATATATATTTCCACTGTTTCAAAGTAATCACCAACTCCTGTGTGAACCATTTCTTCCAACAACATTTTCGCCTTGGTAAAATTTCCTTGTTCCAGGTAAGCACCAATTAATGTATATAAAATATCCGGATTTTCCGGTTCCAGTTGCTCGGCCTTCTCAAGATAAGGAATAGCTTCCTTAATTCTCCCTTCAATCAATAAATTACTCCCCTTATCCAATAAGCGTAACGGTAAATTGGGGAAAGGAATTACTTTATCGTTTGAAAAATCGTCATTCATAACATCAAATCCCACGCTTTTTTCTTTTTTAGTTATTGTAACACCGGAATAGACTTTTGCAAAATGATGGACTGGGGCTAATGCAAATAGTGCTCGAATTTTTTCAAAAGTGAACGAGCGAACGTTCTTTTCGTAATCAATGAAAATTAATAAATTGATTCGCCAACTCTACCCAATCATTCTTTTATAAGCGTGTTAAAAATTTCGGGCTGTTCAATTTGCAAACAAACTTTATCAAAAAGTCTGTCGAACACCTCAGGAGCCCTTGCAAACAGTTCTATAAATAAAATTCTAAACGTAACTAATACGAAAATTTTTCCAACTGCACCAATTTGGATCTATGTTGCAAACTTTTACATTCTTAACGTATAAAAAAAGGATACCCACAGTGTTCTATTCTGTGCTAGTATCCCTACTTATTTAAAACCCTATTATTTCAAGACTTGAAATGTAAATCAAAACGTCCCAGACGAGATTCGAACTCATGACCTACAGCTTAGGAGGCTGTCGCTCTATCCAGCTGAGCTACTGGGACATAATTTTAATTTAAGACATTAAATATTTTATCATATTCTATTATTTCCATCAATGATTTCAGGAAATATTTACGGTAAGTAAGTTAAAATAACTTTCTGCAACGTTGTCATAAAACGAATTACGGCGAAGAGGAATTCGATAATGTGGGCAAATTACCGGCATGGAAGGCTGTTGAACTTTTCGGAAATATTGTTGTGAAAAAATAGGGATACTTCCACAGTATTTATATCTGTGTTAGCATCCCTTTTCTGTTCAAAATCCTTTCAAGTCAAGGCTTTGATCCGCCTTTTCAGTACGTCCCAGGAGAGATTCGAACTCCCGACCGACGGCTTAGAAGGCCGTTGCTCTAT
>JAAROH010007802.1_pt1 | contig 32405 bp, 33 predicted proteins | sample 7248631 | NCBI WGS metagenome assembly JAAROH01 (sample SAMN09772309, study PRJNA484901) | compost metagenome | isolation source: Vermicomposting unit | place: India | reverse complement strand
GGTCTTTATAAGATGTTTAACTATCTTATAAAGCCTTATAAGTTTTCTGTAACGGGACAACGAATGGAACGGATTACGTGGGATCAATATTTTATGGCGCAAAGCCATCTGCTGGCGCTGCGCAGCACGTGCACGCGGTTGGCGGTGGGGGCGACGATTGTGCGCGACAAGCGCATTATCGCCGGCGGATATAACGGTTCGATCGCCGGCGGCGCGCATTGCATCGATGAAGGGTGCTACGTCATTGACGGCCATTGTGTGCGGACGATTCACGCGGAAATGAATGCGATTTTGCAATGCGCCAAGTTTGGCGTCCCGACCGAGGGGGCGGAGATGTACGTCACCCACTTTCCGTGCCTGCAGTGCTGCAAAGCCATCATTCAAAGCGGCATTCGCGCCGTCTATTACGCCCAAGACTACAAAAACCATCCGTATGCTTTGGAACTGTTTGCCCAAGCTGGCGTCCGGCTCGTGCAAGTGCCGCTGAAGACCGATGTGTTCGCGTTGCTTTCCGGCGGTGAAGGCGAAGCATGAGAGGGCAAACCGTCTATCTCGCCGCGGCGGCGCTCTTGGCCGTGGCGGCCGCCTCACCGTCCCCCACAGCATGGTGTTTCCTCATCGTTTATCTCCTTCTTCTTTTCATCCGCCGGCCGCCTGTTTTTCTTCCCGCTTTTTTGACGGCTCTCTTCTTTTTTGCATATTTCCTGATCGTGGACCATGACAATGAAACGTCTTTGTCCGGCGGGCGCCGCACGTTGAACGTCCGTTTTACTGCGCCGCCCGCTTTTGACGGTGACCGGATGCAAGGATTGGTGGAGATCAACGGCGAGCGCGTGCAGCTTCGTTATGTGATGAGGACGAGGGCGGAAAAGGAAGCGCTGCAGGCCTACTTGACACCCGGCACGGTTTGCCGCATCTTGGGCACGCTTGAGCGGCCGCAGTCGGCGAGCAATCCGTACGCGTTTGACTACCGCCGGTATTTGCGTTTTCAGCGCGTTCATTGGCTGTTTCTTCCTGAGTCTGTCGATCGTTCCGTTTGTGCGCGCGCCCGTCCGACCGTCGCTGAACGGCTTCTTTCCTTGCGCGAGGCGGGCGTCCGCCGCATCGAAGCCCATCTTCCACCGGAAGCCGCCGGCATTGCGGCCGCCCTCATTTATGGCGAGCGCCGCCAGCTCGATGAAGAGGTGCTTGCTGGTTACCAGCAGCTCGGGCTGATTCATTTGCTGGCCATTTCCGGCGGTCATGTCACCTTGCTCGTCAGCGCGGCGTTCGCCCTTGCCATCCGGTTTATGACGCGCGAGGTGGCCGTGCTTGCCCTATTGGTCTTGCTTCCGGTGTACGCCGTGCTCGCCGGCGCCTCGCCGTCCGTGCTGCGCGCTTGTGCGACGGGGATGATCGTGCTCGCCGTCGCCTGGAAAAAAGGAGCGATTCACCCGCTTGATGCGTTAAGCTGGACGGCGCTCGTGCTGTTGGTTTTCGATCCGTACATGGTGTGGGATGTCGGTTTCCAGCTGTCGTTTGTCGTCACGTTCGCCCTTCTTGTTCATTTTCCAGCGCTGTCTGCTGTTCGTTCGCTGGGCGGGCGGCTGCTGCAAACCGCTCTTGTCGCCCAACTGGCGGCGCTGCCGCTCTTGCTTTATCACTTTTACGAAATTTCTGTTTGGAGTGTCGTTCTTAACGTCTTGTTTGTTCCTCTGTATTCATGGATCCTCTTGCCGCTGGCTTTGCTCGTGGCTGCTGTTCCGTTCGCTCCGTTCGTTTGGCTGTTTTGCCGCCTCGTTGTCTTCACCAATGCCATCGTTCGGTTCTTTTCCACCGATCATGGCCTGACGCTTGTGCTCGGCCGCCCGAGTCCATGGGGTTTGGCCTTGTGTGTCGCCGCAGTGGTCGCGGCGTTTCTCCTTTGGGAGCGCGGCCGGCTGCAAAGGGGATTGGCGGCGGTGGCGGCGGCGCTGGCCGTGCAGTTTGCCGCTCCGTATATGAATGCGAACGGGGAAGTGACCGTACTGGACGTCGGGCAGGGGGACTGTACGGTGATTGAACTTCCCGGTCGAAAAGCGGTCTATTTGCTTGACACGGGCGGAACGTTAGACATCGCGCGCGAGCCGTGGCGGAAGCGGGCGCGTCCGTTTTCCGTCGGCCGCGATGTGGTCGTGCCGTTTTTAAAGGCCAAAGGAATTCGAACGATCGACAAGCTGATTCTCACTCATGACGACGCCGACCATATCGGCGCGGCTCCCGATGTGCTGCGGGCCGTGCGGGTCAAAGAAATCGTGACGAGCCCACACGCGTTGCCGACCGTTCGTCAGATGGCGCGTCCGTTTTCGGTGCCGGTTGCGGCTGCCTCACGCGGGCAGCGATGGCAAGAGGGCGGAGCGGCCTTTGCGATTTTGCATCCGGAAGCGGGAAACCGTGAAGACAATAACGGTTCGCTTGTTTTGTTCGCCCGCCTTGGCGGCTTGACGTGGCTGTTTGCCGCTGACATTGAGAAGGAAGCGGAGCAAGATCTCGTCCGCGCTTACCCACACTTGCGCGCCGATGTGTTAAAAGTCGCCCATCACGGCAGCGCCACGTCGACGACCGAGCCGTTTTTGCGGACGGTAAAGCCGCGGGTGGCGCTGATTTCGGTCGGTCGTCACAACCGTTACGGCCATCCAGCTCGGGAGGTGCTTGTCCGGCTCAAGCAACAGGGAGCGATCATCTGGAGGACGGATCAAAACGGGGCCATTCGGTATGTATACAGCGAAAAAAGTGGAACCTTTCAACCGATGAAGCCATAAAATGAAGTGCGCAACGGGAAAGCGAACCGCATCCGGCGGTCGCCGATAGAGAAAAAAAGGATTGCTGGAGAAAGCAATCCCTTTACCGGCCGAAAAATTCGATCAGCGTCGCGATGATGAACATGGTCGCGAAAAAGCCAAACGATACGATGAATCCAACGGCGGAATCGACAGCATCATTCCGCTGGCTTTGCACTTCCTTTTCGAAGACGTTCATCGCTTTTTCCCTCCTCTTTGCAATCATTATTTAGTATAGACGAAAACGCGGAAAAAATCTACCATCGCCCGCCCCGTTTCCTTCCTTGACAACAGTTGTCACAAATACTTTCCAACGCCCGGGAAAACATAAAAATAACCCGCTGGACGATAAGGTCCTAGGACTTATCAGCCGGCGTTTATATAAAGGGGAACCGGTTTTTTCCGACCGCCGGTTCCCTTGTAAAATGGCGAAAAACGGTGTATCTTTCTAGCAGGGAATCCTGCGATAGAATGGAGAAGGGAACATGTTGGAACGCGTATGGGGAAACATTGAAAAACGACGGTTTTCTCCCCTTTATTTATTATATGGCAGCGAGCCGTTTTTATTAACAGAAACGTATGAGCGGATCGTGAAGGCGGCGCTTGATGAAGGGGAGCGAGAGTGGAACTTCGCCGTGTATGACTGCGAGGAAACGCCGGTCGAGATGGCGCTCGAGGAGGCGGAAACGGTGCCGTTTTTCGGCGAGCGTCGCGTGGTCGTCGTGAAGCATCCGTATTTTTTTACGTCGGAAAAAGAGAAGGAGATCGAGCATAATTTGGCGAAGCTGGAGGCGTACGTCAACGCGCCGGCTCCGTTTTCGATCGTTATCTTTTTTGCCCCGTACGACAAGCTCGATGAGCGAAAAAAAATCACCAAGCTTGCCAAAGAGCGCTGCGAAGTCGTCGTTGCTTCCTCGCTGGGCGAGGCGGAACTGCGCGCTTGGGTGCGGCGGCGCATCGAGAGCGAAGGCCCGTCGATCAGCGAAGAGGCCATCGATGTCCTTTTGCGGCGGGCGGGGACGCAGCTTTCCGTGCTGGCGAACGAAACGGAAAAGTTGGCGCTGTTCGCCGGACCGGGCGGGGTGGTGGAAGCTGCCGCGGTGGAGCGGCTCGTCGCCCGCGCGCCGGAGGAGAACGTGTTTGTTCTCGTCGAGCAGGTGGCGAAGCGCGATATTCCCGGCGCCTTGCGGACGCTTGTCGATTTGCTTGGCCATCAAGAGGAGCCGATCAAAATGTTGGCGCTGCTCGCTTCCCATTTCCGCTTGCTGTCGCAAGTGAAATGGCTCGCGCAAACGGGGTATGGGCAGACGCAAATCGCCTCCGCGCTTAACGTTCATCCGTTTCGCGTCAAGCTCGCCCTTGCTCAAGCGGCGCGGTTTTCCGAGCAAGAGCTTGTCGAAGCGATCAATGATCTGGCCGATGTCGATCATCAGGTGAAAAGCGGGGCGATGGATCGCCGGCTGGCGCTCGAGCTTTTGCTGATGCGATGGGGCGCCCGGCCGGAAGAGGAACGCAGCCGGCGATGAGAGCGGGCGAGAGCGTTATAAAAAAACGACCTGGCGCCAGGTCGTTTTTCATTAGGAAGCTTGGATGCTGTTTAATTTTTTCGCTAAGCGCGATTTTTGCCGGCTGGCGGCGTTTTTATGGATAAGGCCTTTGCTTGCGGCTTTGTCTAATTTTTTCGACGCGATAATGAACGCTTCGCGCGCTTTTTCCACGTCTTTCAGTTCGACGAGCGCCTCAAACTTTTTAATGGCGGTGCGCATCGCCGATTTCATCGAAGCGTTGTGTGCGCGGCGTTTTTCGCTCGTTTTTGCCCGTTTGATTGCCGATTTGATGTTAGCCACATCCATTCACCTCCGTTACGATGCGAATTTTTGCTGTGAACAGCAGGAAGAACAAATGTTATTCTATCAAACGCCTGTTGATTATGCAAGAGTGTGCAAGCAAAAATCCTTTACGAAATGTGAATGACGTTGCCTCATTGCGGTGACAATAAAAGAAAACGGCATGAGGAGGAACGCCATGGAACAGCCGCTCGATTTACGTCCGTATTCCGTGCGCACCGATTTGGCCATTGAAGCGCATGAGATTGCTGTGGAGGAGCGCCTGCAGCAAAAAAAAGAAAGCGGGGCCCCGATCGAAGGGGTCATCATCCGCGACCAAGAGATCGATGGCATCAAACTGTCACATGTGCATGTCACTGAGCAAGGAGCGGCTTCAATCGGAAAAAAGCCGGGCCATTATGTGACGATTGAAGCGCAAGGAATCCGCGAGCAAAACAAAGAGCTGCAGCAAAGCGTGCAGCGCGTATTCTCCGAGCAGCTCAGCGCCTTTTTGAAGCGGCTTCGCATTCCGGATGAGGCCAGCTGCCTGATCGTTGGGCTTGGCAACCAAAACGTCACCCCCGATGCGCTCGGGCCGCTGACGGTGGAAAACGTGCTGGTGACCCGCCATTTGTTCCAGTTGCAGCCGGAAAGCGTCGCCGAAGGGTTCCGGCCGGTCAGCGCCCTCGCCCCGGGAGTGATGGGGACAACGGGGATTGAAACGAGCGATATCATCGACGGGGTCGTCCAAAAAACGAAGCCGGATTTTGTCATTGTCATTGACGCCTTGGCCGCCCGTTCGATTGAGCGCGTCAACGCAACGATTCAAATTTCCGACACCGGCATTCATCCTGGTTCCGGAGTCGGCAACAAGCGCAAAGAGCTGAGCCGCGAGACGCTCGGCATCCCGGTCATTTCGATCGGCGTCCCGACCGTTGTCGATGCCGTCTCGATCACAAGCGACACGATTGACTTTATTTTGAAACATTTCGGCCGCGAAATGCGCCAAGGTCAGCGGCCTTCAAGCGCTCTCGCCCCGGCCGGCTGGACGTTCGGGCGCAAAAAGAAGCTGACGGAACAAGATATGCCGTCGCCGCAAGAACGGTCGACGTTTCTCGGCATGGTTGGCACGCTCGGCGATGAGGAAAAGCGGCGCTTGATTTATGAAGTGCTCGCCCCGCTCGGCCATAATTTGATGGTGACGCCAAAGGAAGTCGATTCGTTTATCAGCGATATGGCGAACGTATTGGCCGGCGGTTTGAACAGAGCGCTGCATCGGCAAGTGAATCAAGACAACGTCGGTTCTTACACGCAGTAGGAAAAAGCGGTTCTATCTTTCCCTGCTTGGCCATAGGTTAAAGTGAGGAGACAAGCCGGGAAAGGGTGGAAGTATGAAACGATGGCGCCCGCCACATGTGATGATCGCTGTTCCAGGAGCTAGCTTAAAAAAGTTGTTGATGCTCGTCGTTGTAGGATGCATGATGATGGTGATGCTCATCGGGGCGCTCACGTCGCTGCGGCCGGAATATCGTCCGTCATCCTCGTCCATTAACGATATGGCGGCCCATTTTCCACAAGAGGCGTTCGTCCGCTTGTTTGCGTTGGAAAACGGGTATTTTGCCCAACTGCTGCCGAAAGAGCGGCAGCGGACAAACTATTCGTCGCTGCTGTTTCGCCTAGCGACGAGCATCAATCCTGATGATCCGCGCAGTTTGCTAGGCAGCGAGCTGCCGGGCTTTGCACTGTATGACAGCAAAATTTTAATCGCCGGCGAAGGGACGGATTATACGAACATTCCGTATGAATCGGCGCCTCCGCTTGAGGTGATGCTGGCGGAACGGCAGGCATCGGTCGAAGAGCTTGAACAAGCCGAGCAGACGGAGGATGAAAAGCCGTTGCCGCCGCCAAGGCAGACGACTGAGGGCAGAAAAGTCGTTTACATTTATCACACTCATACGCGCGAGTCGTATTTGCCGGCTTTAAAAGGGGTGACCGACCCGAATTTGGCGTTTCACCGGAGCGTCAATGTCACGAAAGTCGGCGAGAAACTGATGGAAGAGTTGGAGAAGCGGGGCATCGGCGCGCAAGTGAACAAAACCGACATCGAAGCGGAGCTGCTGAAAAAAGGGATGAACTACAGCCAAGCCTATGACATGTCGCGGCAAACGGTCGTCGCGGCGATGAAACAAAACCGCGATTTGCAATATTTGATCGACATTCACCGCGATGCCCACCGGCGCAACTATACGACGACGACGATCAACGGCGCTACGTATGCCCGGGTGGCGTTTATTGTCGGCGGCGAGAACGCCGAATATGAGAAAAATTTGCAGCTGGCTACGGAATTGCACCATTTGATGCAAAAGAAATATCCGGGGCTGAGCCGCGGGGTGATCAAGAAGCAAGGGGCTGGCACCGATGGCAAATTCAATCAAGATTTATCGGGCAACGCGATATTGATTGAAATCGGTGGCGTTGACAATACGTTTGCCGAACTGTTCCGCTCGGCTGCTGCGTTTGCCGATGTGTTTAGCGAGTATTATTGGCAGGCCGAGAAAGTTCAAGCGCCGACCCCGCCCGAGAAAAAGTAAAGGGGTGTTGCTATGGCGAAATGGCTGATTCAATTTGGATTGATGCTGTTTCTATTGTTTTTTGGCGTGCTGTTTGGCATGCAGCAGGCGCACAACGGAATGGAGCGGATGCGCGGCTACGCGGATCCAGCATTTCCGTCCGTCGTTGAAATGAAGCGAAACGACAGCGGAGAGGTGGAGGCGGCGGTGTTTGGTGAGACCGTCACCGCGGCCGATTGGCAAAAAAAGCAGGAAACGATGCGCGAGTTGACATCGTTCAACGTTTTTTCCGAGCTTGGTCGTCGACTCGCTGACGCCGCCACCGCGCTCATGAACACGCTTCTTTCCCTCATCGGCCGGGTATTGGAGTAACTCGGCCGGTTGGTTGTATCATCCGTCAAGGCATTCGCTCAAGCTTGGCGGATTTTTTGTTGCCGTCACGGCGATGAGGCCTCATTTCCGGTGCGCCGCTGATCGGCGTGATGGCCCAAACGGAGAACGAAGCAAAAAAGCAAGGCTAGGGAGAAAGCATCTCAAGCGGTCCGCGCAGTTCACCATTGAATCTTCTTGACGCTGTTGCTATAATCAAAGCTAGTGCAGTTTTGCGAAGAAGCAGGAGTGAGAGACAATGAACCGGGAAGAACGGTTGAAGCGGCAAGAACGGATTCGCAATTTTTCGATTATCGCCCATATCGACCACGGAAAATCGACGCTGGCCGACCGCATTTTAGAGAAAACCGGCGCGCTGTCAGAGCGCGAACTGCGCGAGCAGACGCTCGATATGATGGATCTTGAGCGCGAACGCGGCATCACGATTAAATTGAACGCGGTGCAGTTGACATACAAAGCGAAAAATGGCGAAGAGTATATTTTCCATTTGATCGACACGCCGGGCCACGTCGATTTTACGTACGAAGTATCGCGCAGTTTGGCTGCTTGTGAAGGGGCGATTTTAGTCGTCGATGCGGCGCAAGGCATCGAAGCGCAGACGCTCGCCAACGTGTACTTGGCGATTGACAATAATTTGGAGATTTTGCCTGTGATCAATAAAATCGATTTGCCAAGCGCCGAACCGGAGCGGGTGCGCCAAGAAATTGAGGATGTGATCGGCCTTGACGCCTCTGATGCCGTGCTTGCGTCGGCCAAAGTCGGCATCGGCATCGAGGAGATTTTAGAAAAGATCGTCGCGAAAATTCCGGCTCCTTCGGGCGATCCGGATGCGCCGCTGAAGGCGCTCATCTTTGATTCGCTTTATGACCCGTATCGCGGCGTCGTCGCTTACGTCCGCATCGTTGACGGAACGGTGAAGCCAGGCCAGCGCATCAAAATGATGTCGACCGGCAAAGAATTTGAAGTGACGGAAGTCGGCGTGTTCACCCCGAAGCAAAAAGTTGTCAACGAATTGACGGTCGGTGATGTCGGCTATTTGACCGCCTCCATTAAAAACGTGAAAGACACGCGCGTCGGGGATACGATCACCGATGCCGAACGGCCGGCGGCCGAGCCGCTCCCCGGCTACCGGAAGCTCAACCCGATGGTGTTTTGCGGCATGTACCCGATCGATACGGCGCGCTACAACGATTTGCGCGAGGCGCTTGAGAAGCTGCAGCTCAACGATGCGGCGCTCCAGTTTGAGCCGGAGACGTCGCAGGCGCTTGGGTTTGGCTTCCGCTGCGGATTTCTCGGCTTGCTTCATATGGAAATCATCCAAGAGCGGCTCGAGCGCGAATTTCATATCGATTTGATCACGACCGCGCCGAGCGTCGTTTACAAGGTGCATTTGACCGATGGAACCGAAGTTAACGTCGACAACCCGACGAACATGCCCGATCCGCAAAAAATCGACCGCATTGAAGAGCCGTACGTGAAAGCGACGATCATGGTGCCGAACGACTACGTGGGGCCGGTCATGGAGCTGTGTCAAGGGAAGCGGGGCACGTTTGTCGATATGCAATATTTGGATGAAAAGCGCGTCATGCTCATTTACGATATTCCGCTTTCTGAAATTGTCTACGACTTTTTCGATGCCTTAAAATCGAACACGAAAGGGTACGCGTCGTTCGACTATGAGTTGATCGGCTATCGGCCGTCCAACCTCGTCAAGATGGATATTTTGCTTAACGGCGAAAAAATCGATGCGTTGTCGTTTATCGTCCATCGCGATTCCGCCTATGAGCGCGGCAAAGTGATCGTGGAAAAGCTGAAAGATTTGATTCCGCGCCAGCAGTTTGAAGTGCCGGTGCAAGCGGCGATCGGCAACAAAATCATCGCCCGTTCGACGATCAAGGCGCTGCGCAAAAACGTGCTCGCCAAATGTTACGGGGGCGACGTATCGCGGAAGCGGAAGCTGCTTGAGAAACAAAAAGAAGGAAAGAAGCGGATGAAACAAATCGGATCGGTCGAAGTGCCGCAGGAAGCGTTTATGGCCGTTTTGAAAATCGATGACCAGAAAAAATAAGCGGACAAGGCTGTCTCCTTGGGGGATAGCCTTGTTTCGTTCGCGCTGTTGGAAAGGAGGAGCACGATTGGCCATTTCCGCCTATTTTCACATCCCTTTTTGTGCCCATATTTGTCATTATTGCGACTTTAACAAAGTGTTCGCCGCCGGCCAACCGATCGACGATTACTTGCGGGCGATGGACAAGGAAATGGCGTGGACGGCCGCTGAGTTTGGCCGCCGGCTCCAAACGCTGTTTATCGGCGGCGGCACGCCGACGGTGCTTGAACCGGCGCAGCTCGGCCGCCTGTTTGAAAGCATTCACCGCCATTTTCAGTTTGACCGATCAACAGCCGAGTTCACCGTCGAAGCGAATCCGGACGGATTGACGAGCGAAAAGCTCGCCATTTTGCGCGCTGCCGGCGTCAATCGCCTCAGCATCGGAGTGCAGACGTTTGATCCCGAGCTGCTTTGTGCCATCGGCCGGACGCATCGGCGTGAAGATGTCGTTCGGGCGGTGGAGATGGCACGAGAAGCTGGGTTTGTCAATATCAGCGTCGATTTGATGTACGGATTGCCGGGACAAACGTTGGCGCTGTTTTTGGCCGACCTCGAGGCAGCGCTGTCGCTCGAAGTCGCTCATCTGTCCGTCTATTCTTTGATGGTTGAACCGAAAACGATGTTTTACAACGAGTGGCGGAAGGGGCGCCTTCGCCTTCCCGGCGAAGAAGCGGAAGCGGAAATGTACGAAGCGGCCATGGATCGCCTGCCGGCCGGCGGCTACCGGCAATACGAAATCAGCAACTATGCTTTGCCGGGGCGGGAAAGCCGGCACAACTTGACCTACTGGAACAACGAGGAGTACTACGGCATCGGCGCCGGGGCGCACAGCTATATCGACGGTGTGCGGCGTGAGAACATCGGCCCGGTTCGGCATTACATCGCCGCCATCGAGCGCGGCGAATGGCCGCATCGCGCTGTGCGCCGCCTCACCGTCCGCGAACAGATGGAAGAGGAACTTTTTTTAGGGCTGCGCAAGACGGAAGGGGTATCCAAGGCCCGCTTCCGGCAAAAGTTTGGGTGCGAGATGGACGATGTGTTTGGTGCCGCGATTCGCCGCGAGCTCGCATGCGGACGTCTTGAGGAGACGAACGGTCACCTCCGCCTGACCAAGCGCGGCCGCTTGCTCGGCAATGAGGTGTTCGCCGCGTTCCTCGGCGAGATGTAAACATTGACATTTGCTCGCTGATTTGCTACCCTAATAGTAGATTTAGCACTCAAATTGTTTGAGTGCTAACAGAGGTGAGACACTTGCTAACGGACCGCCAACTGTTGATTTTGCAGGTGATTATCGACGATTTCATTCGTTCAGGGCAGCCTGTCGGTTCGCGGACGTTATCGAAAAAGCATCAGATTGCGTTCAGCTCAGCGACGATCCGCAATGAGATGGCGGATTTGGAAGAGCTTGGTTACATCGAAAAAACGCACGTTTCGTCCGGCCGCGTGCCGTCGGAAAAAGGATACCGATACTATGTCGACCATCTGCTGCCGCCGCAGCGGCTGACGCGGGCGGACTTGCAAAAAATCCGCTCCGTGTTCGCTGAGCGCATCTGCGAGCTAGAGAAATTGATGCAAAAGTCGGCACAGATTTTGTCCGATTTGACGAATTATACATCGATCGCTCTTGGCCCGGCGTTTAAAGAAAGCAAGCTGAAGCGGATGCAAATCGTCCCGCTCAATGAACAGACGGCGGTGGCCATCATCGTGACGGACACCGGCCATGTCGAAAACCGGGTCGTGACGATTCCGTCATCCATGGATGCGGGCGATCTCGAAAAAATGATCAACATTTTCAACGAGCGCTTAAACGGCGTCCCGCTCGTCGATTTGAAAGAGAAAATGGAGACGGAAGTGGCCGACGTCCTGCGCCGGCACATCCGCAACTACGACAGCGTGCTGAACACGCTCGTTGAGACGATCGATGTTCCCGAAGACGAAAAAGTGTTTTTCGCCGGCAAGGCGAACATGCTCAACCAGCCGGAGTTCAGCGACATTCAAAAAGTGCGCCCGCTTCTGAACATCATTGAGCAAGAAAAAGACATTTACCGTCTGCTCCGCAAGCAAAACCAAAAAGGGGTGCGGGTGTCGATCGGACACGAAAACGAGCTGCGCGGCATGGAAAACTGCAGTTTGATTACGGCGACGTACACGGTCGGCGATGAGCCGCTTGGAGCGATTGCGATTTTAGGGCCGACGCGCATGGAATATTCGCGCGTCATCACGGTCTTAAACCGCGTCGCCTCCGATTTGTCGGCCGCGCTGACGAAATGGTATCAAAGCCAATAAGAATGGCCATATTGGATAACGGATGGATCGCGCATCCATCCTTTCCTTGTGGCCATTGATACATAAACAAGGAAGGGCCCGGGGGGACGGCAAACGGTTGATCAAGACGCTAGGAGCGACCATCGAGAGACGGATTCGCTTTTGCCTAACATCCGGCAAGGGGCCCGGGCAGGGAGGTGAAAATCGATGGAACAAGGAGAAAAACAAGCCATGGAACAAGCTACATACGCTGAACCGGAGCGGGAGAGAGCGGGTGAGGAAGAATCCGCCGCGCCGCTTGGCGGAGAATCGAACGCTGCTTTGCATGAGGAAGAAAGCGAACAAGCCGATCGGGAGGAAGCGGCGGAACCGATGGAAACGGCGCCAACAGCCGAAGAGCTGGCAGCGGCCAAGGCGCAGATCGCTGAATTGGAAGCGAAATTGGCCGAGATGGAAAACCGGTATCTCCGCCTGTACGCCGATTTCGAAAACTTCCGCCGTCGGACGCGCCAAGAGATGGAAGCGGCGGAAAAATACCGCGCGCAAAGTTTGGCCAATGATTTGCTTCCGGTTCTCGACAACTTTGAACGCGCCTTGAACATTGAGGCGGACAGCGAACAGGCGAAGTCGATTTTGCAAGGGATGGAAATGGTGTACCGGTCGCTTGTCGATGCCTTGAAGAAAGAAGGGGTTGAGGCGATCGAGGCGGTCGGCAAGCCGTTCGATCCCCATTGGCATCAAGCGGTCATGCAAGCGGAAGCCGAGGGGTATGAGCCGAACACGGTCGTGGAAGAGCTGCAAAAAGGCTACCGGCTGAAAGACCGCGTGCTGCGCCCCGCCATGGTCAAAGTGAGTCAGTAAACGGAAACGGAGGGTGATAGGCGATGAGCAAAATTATCGGTATCGACTTAGGAACGACGAACTCTTGCGTCGCCGTGTTGGAAGGCGGCGAAGCGAAAGTCATTCCGAACCCGGAAGGAAACCGCACGACCCCATCGGTCGTGGCGTTTAAAAACGGCGAGCGCCTCGTCGGCGAAGTCGCCAAACGGCAAGCGATCACGAACCCGAACACGATCATCTCGATCAAGCGCCATATGGGCACCGATTACAAAGTCGAAATTGAAGGAAAGCAATATACACCGCAAGAAATTTCAGCGATCATTTTGCAATACTTGAAATCGTACGCCGAAGACTATTTAGGTGAGCCGGTGACGCGCGCCGTCATCACCGTGCCGGCCTATTTCAACGATGCCCAACGCCAAGCGACGAAAGACGCTGGCCGCATCGCCGGCTTGCAAGTCGAACGCATCATCAACGAGCCGACGGCGGCGGCGCTCGCTTACGGTTTAGATAAAGAAGAAGACCAAACGATTCTCGTCTACGACTTGGGCGGCGGGACGTTTGACGTCTCGATTTTGGAGCTTGGCGACGGCGTGTTTGAAGTGAAGGCGACCGCCGGCGACAACCATTTGGGCGGCGACGACTTTGACCAAGTGATCATCGATTATTTGGTCAATCAGTTCAAGCAAGAGCACGGCATCGATTTGTCCAAAGACAAAATGGCGCTCCAGCGCTTAAAAGATGCGGCGGAAAAAGCGAAAAAAGAGCTGTCCGGCGTGACGCAGACGCAAATTTCGCTGCCGTTTATCAGCGCGAACGAAAACGGCCCGCTCCATCTTGAGACGACGCTCACCCGCGCCAAGTTTGAAGAATTGTCGGCCCACCTCGTCGAGCGGACGATGGGACCGGTCCGCCAAGCGTTGCAAGACGCCGGTTTGACGCCAGCCGACATCGACAAAATCATTTTGGTCGGCGGTTCGACGCGCATTCCGGCCGTGCAAGAAGCGATCAAGCGCGAACTCGGCAAAGAGCCGCACAAAGGCGTCAACCCGGATGAAGTCGTGGCGATCGGCGCGGCGATCCAAGGCGGCGTCATCGCCGGCGAGGTCAAAGATGTCGTCCTGCTTGACGTCACCCCGCTGTCGCTCGGCATTGAAACGATGGGCGGCGTGTTTACGAAATTGATCGAGCGGAATACGACGATTCCGACGAGCAAATCGCAAGTGTTTACAACCGCGGCCGACAACCAGACGACCGTTGACATTCACGTCTTGCAAGGGGAGCGTCCGATGGCGGCCGACAACAAAACGCTGGGCCGCTTCCAGCTGACCGGCATCCCGCCGGCGCCGCGCGGCGTGCCGCAAATTGAAGTCACGTTCGATATCGACGCCAACGGCATCGTTCACGTGCGCGCCAAAGATTTAGGAACGAACAAAGAGCAATCGATTACGATCAAATCGTCGTCCGGTTTGTCGGAAGAGGAAATTCAGCGCATGATTAAAGAAGCGGAAGAAAACGCCGAAGCCGACCGGAAGCGGAAAGAAGCGGCCGAGCTGCGCAACGAGGCCGACCAGCTCCTTTTCATGACTGACAAAACGTTAAAAGAAGTCGAAGGAAAAGTGAGCGCCGATGACATCAAGAAAGCCGAAGCGGCGAAGGAAGCGTTGAAGGCGGCGCTCGAGAAAAACGATCTCGATGACATTCGCAAGAAAAAAGAAGCGCTGCAAGAAGCGGTGCAGCAGCTGTCGATCAAACTGTATGAGCAGGCGGCGAAACAGGCGCAAACGGGCGCGGCCAACCAAGACAACGTCGTGGATGCGGAGTTTAAAGAAGTCAATGACGATAAATAAGGGAAAAAGAAAAAGTCAAAGTCAGGCCTGCCTTGGCTTTGACTTTTTTTCTAGCATTCACATATTGCCATAAAGCAAAGGAAAATGATAAAATAACCTTTATGTGAATGAATCGGGAGTGGATGATCAACGATGGCGAAGCGCGACTATTACGAGATTCTCGGCGTCAGCAAAAACGCGACGAAAGACGAGATCAAAAAAGCGTACCGGAAGCTTTCGAAACAGTATCATCCAGACATTAACAAAGCGCCGGACGCCGCCGAGAAGTTCAAGGAGATCAAAGAGGCGTACGAAGTGCTGAGCGATGATGAAAAGCGGGCCCGCTACGACCAATTCGGGCATGTCGATCCGAACGAAACGTTTGGCGGCGGATTTCAAGGCGGCTTTGATTTCGGCGGTTTTAGCGGCTTTGGCGGCTTTGAAGATATTTTTGAGACGTTTTTCGGCGCCGGTCCGCGCCGGCGGGCGAGCGGGCCGCGCCGGCGGGCGAGCGGGCCGCGCAAAGGAGCCGACCTCGAATATATGATGACGCTCACGTTTGAGGAAGCGGCGTTCGGAAAAGAAACGGAAATCGAAGTTCCCCGAGAAGAGGAGTGCGACACGTGCCGCGGCAGCGGGGCAAAACCGGGCACAAGCCCGCAATCGTGCCCGCACTGCCACGGCAGCGGGCAAGTGACAAGCGAACAAGCAACGCCGTTTGGCCGCATCGTCAACCGCCGGACGTGCCCGGTCTGCGCCGGCACGGGCCGCTACATTCCGGAAAAATGCCCAACGTGCGGGGGCACGGGGCGCGTGAAACGGCGGAAAAAAATTCACGTCAAAATTCCGGCCGGTGTCGACGACGGACAGCAGCTGCGCGTCGCCGGTCAAGGGGAACCGGGGATCAACGGCGGGCCGCCGGGGGATTTGTACATCGTCTTCCATGTCGAACCGCATGAGTTTTTTAAGCGCGACGGCGACGATATTTATTGCGAGGTGCCGCTGTCGTTCGCCCAAGCGGCGCTTGGCGATGAAATGGAAGTGCCGACGCTTCATGGCCCCGTTAAGCTGAAAATCCCAGCCGGCACGCAAACGGGCACGCGCTTTCGCTTGAAGGGAAAAGGGGTGCCGAACGTGCGCGGCTACGGCCAAGGCGACCAGCACGTCATCGTCCGCGTTGTGACGCCGACGCGGTTGACGGAAAAGCAAAAACAGCTGTTGCGCGAGTTTGATCGGCTCGGTGGAGAGACGATGCATGACGGGCCGCATACCCGTTTTTTTGAAAAAGTCAAAAAGGCGTTCAAAGGAGAAGCGTAAGCGCGATGAAATGGTCAGAAATCAGCATCCATACGACGCACGAAGCGGTCGAAGCGATTTCGAACATTTTGCATGAAGCCGGCGCCGGCGGCGTGGTCATTGAGGACTCGTACGACCTTGTCAAAGACCGCGACGATTGGTACGGAGAGATCGTCGAGCTCAATCCCGACGATTATCCGGAAGAAGGGGTCATCATTAAGGCATATTTGCCGGTCAACAGCTTTCTTGGCGAAACGGTGGAACAAATTAAGCAGGCGATTAACAATTTATGGCTATACGATATTGACCTTGGCAAAAATAAAATTACGTTGAGCGAAGTGAATGAGGAAGAATGGGCGACGGCGTGGAAAAAGCATTACCACCCGGTCAAAGTATCGGAAAAGTTTACGGTCGTGCCAACGTGGGAGACGTATGAACCGGCTTCCGACGACGAGCTGATCATCGAAATGGACCCGGGCATGGCGTTTGGCACCGGCACGCACCCGACGACGGTCATGTGCCTGCAGGCGCTTGAAAAATACGTGCGCCCTGGCGACGAGGTCATTGATGTTGGCACCGGCTCCGGCATTTTAAGCATCGCCGCGGCGATGCTCGGCGCCCGGTCGGTGCGGGCGCTCGATTTGGATCCGGTGGCGGTCGACAGCGCGCGGCTGAACGTGAAGCTCAATAAGGTGCAGCATATCGTAACGGTCTCACAAAACAATTTGCTTGACCATATCGAGGAACCGGCTGACGTGATCGTCGCCAACATTTTGGCGGAAATCATTTTGCGCTTTGCCGGCGACGCCTACCGGCTGTTGAAGCCGGGCGGCCGCTTGATCGTCTCGGGCATCATTCAGGCGAAAAAACAAGAGGTCCAAAACGAATTGCTCGCTTTAGGATTTGCGATCGCCGATACGAAGGTGATGGAAGATTGGGTGGCGTTGGTCGCCGCGAAACCGTAAGCAAACAGGAGGCGGCCTTCGACGAAACCGTTTTGTTGCGATCGTTGTTTCACGAAACCGTAAGCAAAGAAGGGATGTCGGTTGCAGCGCTATTTCGTTTCCGAACAGGCACGGCGCGGGGAAATCGTCGCGATCAGCGGCGATGACGCCCATCATATCGCTCGCGTCATGCGCATGAAACCGGGCGCGGCGATTGCCTGCGTGTTTCCGGACGGGCGCACGGCGGTTTGCCAAATTGAACAAATTGCCAATGAGCAAGTGCAAGCCCGTATTGTACAATGGAAAGAGGAGCGGCGTGAACTGCCGGTGCGCATTTATATCGCGCAAGGGCTGCCGAAAGGGGACAAATGGGAGCTTGTCATCCAAAAAGGGACGGAGCTCGGGGCGGCCGGTTTTTTGCCGTTTGCTGCCGCTCGTTCGCTCGTCAAATGGGAGGACAAAAAAGCGGAGAAAAAGGTGGAGCGGTGGAAAAAAATCGCCAAAGAGGCGGCTGAACAGGCCGAGCGAACCGTGGTGCCGGACGTGCGGGCGCCGCTTTCGTTGGCCGAGCTCGTTGCGTTTGGCGAAACGGTTGACGTTCGGCTGTTCGCTTATGAGGAGGAAGCGCGCCGAGGGCGGCACGCTTCGCTCCCGGCCCTTTTGACCGACCTAGCGCCCGGAGGCTCGCTTTTGGCCGTCTTTGGGCCGGAGGGAGGATTCAGCGCGGAAGAAGCGGAACGACTCGAACAGCACGGCTTTTTGCCGTGCAGCCTCGGGCCGCGCATTTTGCGGACGGAGACGGCGCCACTTTATTTGCTTGCCGCTGCTTCCTATGAGTGGGAGCTGCGAAGGTAGCCTGCGGATAAGCGATCCGCGGACGACCGAAATCCCCCCTGCGACCGAGCGGGGGAATAGAGTGAGGTGAATGCGATGCCAACAGTGGCTTTTCATACATTGGGCTGCAAAGTCAATCACTATGAAACGGAAGCGATCTGGCAGCTGTTTAAACAGGCCGGCTACGAACGGAAAGAGTTTGAAAGCCGCGCCGATGTTTATGTGATCAATACGTGCACGGTGACGAACACCGGCGACAAAAAAAGCCGTCAAGTCATCCGCCGCGCGGTGCGCCGCAATCCGGACGCCGTCGTTTGCGTGACCGGCTGCTACGCGCAAACATCGCCGGCTGAGGTGATGGCCATTCCGGGTGTTGATATTGTCATCGGCACGCAAGACCGCCATAAAATGTTAGAGTACATTGAGCAGTTTCAGCGCGAACGGCAGCCGATCAATGCCGTCCATAATATCATGAAAACGCGCGTCTTTGAGGAGATGGATGTGCCGGAATTCACCGACCGGACGCGGGCGTCGCTGAAAATCCAAGAAGGGTGCAACAACTTTTGCACGTTTTGCATCATTCCATGGGCGCGCGGCTTAATGCGCTCGCGCGACCCGCAGGAGATCATCCGTCAGGCGCGCCAGCTCGTCGCCGCCGGCTACAAAGAAATCGTGCTGACCGGCATTCACACCGGCGGTTATGGCACCGATCTGAAAGACTATAATTTTGCCGCCTTGTTGCGCGATTTGGACGAGCAAGTGCCGGGGCTGAAGCGGCTCCGCATTTCATCCATCGAGGCGAGCCAGCTGACCGATGAAGTCATCGAAGTTTTGCGGCGGTCGGACAAAATCGTCCGCCACTTGCACATCCCGCTCCAATCGGGGTCGAATACGGTGCTGAAGCGGATGCGCCGCAAATATACGGTGGAATTTTACGCCGAGCGGCTCACCCGGCTGCGCGACGTGTTTCCGGAACTGGCGGTGACCTCAGATGTCATCGTCGGCTTCCCTGGTGAAACGGAAGAGGAATTTATGGAGACGTACAACTTTATTCGCGAGCAGCGGTTTTCCGAGCTTCACGTTTTCCCGTATTCGAAGCGGACCGGCACGCCGGCGGCGCGCATGCCGGATCAAATTGATGAAGAGACGAAGCACGACCGCGTCCGCCGCTTGATCGCCCTTTCCGACCAGCTGGCGAAAGAATACGCCTCGCAGTTTGAAGGGCAAGTGCTTGAAGTCATCCCGGAAGAGCGCGACAAAGAAGAGCCGCACTTGTACGTTGGTTACACCGATAATTACTTGAAAGTCCGTTTTCCAGCGTCCGACGAGCTGATTGGCGAACTGGTGAAAGTGAAGATCACCAAAGCCGGCTACCCGTATAACGAAGGCGAGTTTGTCCGCGTTGTGCCGGATGAGGCCGTCCGATCGGTAAAATTAAGTTCCTAATCCCAATGGCCGATTTAGGCTAAGCGCGTCCGCCTCATACTTCCCAGCCTTTAGGCTGGGTTTTTGTTTTCGGTGAAAATAGCGAACTGACATGGATTTTCATCCTTGGGTGGAGGGCGGATCGTGCTGCTCATGGAACTTCTCTGCGAAAATCCCGTCAGCAAGCGGTCACTTTCATCCTTGGGTCGCTGTTACATCGCTCCCCATGAAAATGCCGAACTGACGCGGATTTTCATCCCCGGGTGAAGGGCGGATCGCCGTCCATGGATCTTTCCGTAAAAATCCCGTGCCCGCAGGCGGTGATGTTCATCTCTGAGCGGAGGGCGGACCGCTGCCCATGGATCTTTTTCCGTCCATTTCTCTCGAGCAGGCTAACAAGCTCGCCGGAAGATGAAATGGGAGACGATACGGATGGCGGCTAGTTTTTATGGTAACGACATGGTATGATGGTAGACGTCAGACCTTTCATTTTTTGCAGTAGCAGGAGAAAGGAGCGATGTTCCATGACAGAGAATATGGCCAAAATGATCGATCATACGCTGCTCAAGCCAGAGGCGACGGAAGAACAAATCATTCAACTATGCCGCGAAGCGAAACAATACGGCTTCGCCTCCGTCTGTGTCAACCCGGCGTGGGTGAAAGCGGCGGCGCGCGAGCTTTCCGGCACCGATGTCCGCGTTTGCACCGTCATCGGTTTTCCGCTGGGGGCGACAACGCCGGAAACAAAGGCGTTTGAAACGAATAACGCCATCGAAAACGGCGCCGGCGAGGTGGATATGGTGATCAACATCGGCGCGTTAAAAAGCGGCGATGATGAGCTTGTTGAGCGCGACATTCGCGCTGTCGTCGAGGCGGCGGCCGGAAAAGCGCTGGTGAAAGTGATTATCGAAACGGCTTTGCTGACCGATGAAGAAAAAGTGCGCGCCTGCCAATTGGCGGTGAAGGCGGGGGCCGATTACGTGAAAACGTCGACCGGATTCTCCGGCGGCGGCGCGACGGTCGAGGACGTGGCGCTCATGCGGCGGACGGTCGGTGACAAAGCGGGCGTCAAAGCGTCCGGCGGCGTGCGCGATCGGGAAACGGCCGAAGCGATGATCGCAGCCGGGGCGACGCGCATCGGGACGAGCTCCGGGGTGGCGATTGTCCGCGGGCAAACGGGCGGCGCCGGCTATTAAGCTCGACGGCCGCCTAGCGCTTCGTTCGAAGGAAACATCGCCGCCGTCCACCGATGTCTTCCACTAAGCTCAGCGGCTGCCGTGCAAACGGATCATGGCCCGCTCAATGGCGCCGACAAACGGCAACGCGGCGACGGAACAAACAACGTTAAACACGACGCTGACATGGGCGAGCTGCACGTCCGGGGCCGGGCTGAGCAAAGCGGCGAAGCGGGCGAGCGGAGCGGTGAAAAAGGCAAACACGGCGACGCCGGCGACGTTCAGCCACAGATGGGTGTAGGCGGTCAGCCGCGCCTCCTTGCCGGCCCCGATCGACGCCAGCAGGCCGGTGATGCACGTCCCGATGTTCGCGCCAAGCAAAATGGCAATGGCAGCTGGCAGCGTCAACAATTGTTCGTTTACAAACCCCATGGCGATGCCGATCGTCGCTGCACTGGAATGGACGAGCGCGGTCAAGGCGATGCCGACAAGCAAACCGGCGGCCGTCGAGCGGTTCGTCTCCTGAAGCCAGACGTTGACAAACGGATAGGCGGCCAGCGGCCTCGCCAAGCTTGAAAAACCGTCCATGGCAAACAGCAAGACGGCCAGACCGGCGACCGCCATGCCGATGCCGTAAAGGAACCGACGGCGGCCGAGAAAAACGAGCAGCGCGCCCCCCAAAAGAAGCGGAATGGCGCCCTCGCCGAGATCGAGCGTCATCAGCTCCGTCGTGAGCGTCGAACCGATGTTGCTGCCTAAGATGATGCCGATGGACTGCCGGAACGATAAGTAGCCGGTGGCGACCAAGCCGACGGTCATCACCATCACGGCCGAACTACTTTGCACAAGCGCGGTTGTCGCCAAGCCGGTGAGAAACGATTGCCAAGGTTTGGCCGTAAAGCGCATCAGCCATTCGTTCATTCGGTCGCCGGACAACGTGTAAAGCCCCGCCCGCATCATCAACATGCCGAGAAGAAAAATAGCGGTGTAAACGGCCAACAGCACAAAGAGTGAACCCATCGGCGCTCTCTCCCTTCATCCTATATGTATGGGCCTTGTCCGTCGGCAATGACCGCTTTTTCGGAAGACGAACGCCGCGCGCTTTTTGTATTGACCTTTTCGATCGGCATGTATTATAATTGACAAGTACAATATGCAATGGTTGGTGTTCGGAGGGAGGGAAGCAGGATGTCCAAAACGATCGTGCGCAAAAACGAGTCGATCGATGACGCTCTTCGTCGCTTTAAGCGTGCCGTTTCGAAAACAGGCACTTTGCAAGAAGTGAGAAAGCGTGAATTTTACGAAAAGCCAAGCGTCAGACGGAAGAAAAAATCTGAAGCGGCGAGAAAGCGCAAGCACTAAGAGCACGCATTAAAGAGGGTGTATAGTCGGTGAGTCTTCTCGATCGTTTGAATAACGATATGAAGCAGGCGATGAAAAGCAAGGAGAAAGAAAAGCTGTCCGTTCTCCGCATGCTGAAGGCGGCGCTGCAAAACGAAGCGATCAAGCTCGGCAAAAGCGCGCTGTCCGAGGACGAAGAGCTGACGGTTCTTTCCCGTGAACTGAAGCAGCGTAAAGACTCCCTCCACGAATTTGAAAACGCTGGCCGTTCAGATCTAGTCGAAAAGGCAAAAACCGAAATTGAAATCGTTCAGTCGTATATGCCGAAGCCGCTGACGGAAGAGGAGCTCCGCGAACTGATCGCAGAGACGATCAAAGAAGTCGGCGCTTCTTCGAAAGCGGATATGGGAAAAGTGATGAGCGCGATCATGCCGAAGGTGAAAGGGAAAGCAGATGGTTCGCTCGTCAATCAACTCGTGCGACAACAGTTGTCATAATGGGCGATGGGCCTTGCCGGACAGGCGGGCCCATCGTTTTTGAAAAGCGGTGCTAGAACCCCCTTTTGTCTCATACATATGAGATGAAAGGGGGTTCTTTTTTGATGGTGAAAAGGTGGCGCCAGCAGGTGAAGCGGTGGATGGCGGAAACGCTCGAGCTTCCCGCCGACATTATGATGGATTTGCCTCGCATTACGATGATTGGCCAAATCCATATTTACATTGAAAACCACCGCGGGCTGCTCGCCTTCAGCGATAAAGAGCTCCGCTTGTTGCTGCGAAACGGCCAGCTTATTGTCCGCGGCGAACAATTTGTCATTAAAACGATATTGCCGGAGGAAATTTTGTTGGAAGGAAAAATTAACCAAGTAACGTATATCGATAAATAGCGAGGAGGAACGGGGATGAAGAACGAATGGGTCGACACGCTTGCCGGCAGCGTGCGGGTCAAAGTGAGAGGAAAAGGGATCGAACGATTGATCAACGCCTGCGTCCGCCAAGGGATGGCTGTTTGGAACGTGAAAAAGCATAGCGCGGATACCGTGACGTTCTTCATTAGGCTCAGCGATGTAAAACAGCTGCGCCATATCGCCCGGAAAAGCGGATGCAAACTCTCGTTTGTCGGCCGAACCGGCTTGCCGTTTTTTTGGCGCCGGGTTTGGCGAAACAGCGGGTTTTGGCTTGGCCTGCTCGTTTTTCTAGCGGGGGTGTTTTTGCTGTCGAACGTCGTGTGGAACATCGACATCGAGGGGGCGACGCCGGAGACCGAGCATCAAATCATCCGCGAGCTGAAGCGGATGGGAGTGGAGCGCGGCGCATTCCAATTTTTGCTCGACGACCCGGAAACGCTACAAAAAAAGTTGACGGAACGAATTCGCGACATTACGTGGGTCGGGGTGGAATGGAAAGGGACATCGCTTCATTTTCAAGTGGTGGAAAAGGAAATTCCCGAACCGAAACAACCGCTTCCGCCGCGCCATTTGGTCGCGAAAAAAGAGGCGGTGGTGGTGGACTTATTCGTTGAAGAAGGACAACCGCTCGTTTCCGTCAACGATTACGTGCAAAAAGGGCAGCTGCTCGTCTCGGGCATCATCGGCGCCGAAGGGCGAACGAAATTTGTGCCGGCTAACGGGAAGGTGTTTGGCGAAACATGGTACAAGTCTACCGTTGTCCTGCCGCTGGAGACGACGTTTCATGTGTTGACGGGAAAAGCGATGGCGCGCCATTATATCGGGATCGGCCGACTGTCCATCCCGGTCTGGGGATGGGAGAAGCCGCCGTTTTCCCATATGGTTGTTGAAAGAGAAAAGCGGCCGTTTCGCTTTTGGAAATGGGACTTGCCTTTTTATTATGAACGTGTCATCATCCGCGAGGCGGAAGCGGTGAAGCGGAGCTACACGTGGGAAGAAGCGTTCGCGGAAGCAAGGCGCATCGCCCGCCGCGAACTGCGGGCCAAACTGCCGGAGGAGGCGGCCATCCGCGGCGAAAAAGTTTTGCATCAGGAGAAAGAGAATGGTAAAGTAAGGGTAGAATTGCATTATGAAGTCATTGAAAACATTGCTGTACCACAACCCATTGTTCAAGGAGATTGAGAATGTCAGAGCAGTTCGTTACGATCAGCCAACACGTGCGAAATCAACAGGAAGCGGCTGCGCTCTTTGGCGTCCATGATGCCCACTTGAAACGGATGGAAGAAGAGCTTGGCGTCTCCATTGTGACGCGCGGGGAAACGGTCAACGTTTCCGGCCCGCCCCAGCAAGTCCAGCTTGTCGATGAGCTTTTGCGCCATTTGCTCATCGTCATTCGCAAAGGGGTGGCGGTCGGGGAGCGCGATGTGATGTATGCGATCCAGCTGGCGAAAAAGGGGGCGCTTGACGGCCTCGTTCAGCTGTATGACCAAGAGATCGTGAAAAACGCCAAAGGAAAGCCGATCCGCGTCAAAACATTGGGGCAGCGCTATTATGTGGCTGCGATCGAACAGCACGATTTGACGTTCGGCATCGGCCCGGCTGGCACCGGGAAAACGTATTTGGCGGTCGTTATGGCCGTCAAGGCGCTGAAAGCCGGAAGCGTCAAGCGCATCATCCTCACCCGCCCGGCGGTCGAGGCGGGAGAAAGCCTTGGCTTTTTGCCCGGCGATTTGAAAGAGAAAGTCGATCCGTATTTGCGGCCGCTCTATGATGCGTTGCATGATGTGCTCGGCGTTGAGCAGACGCAGCGGCTCATTGAGCGAGGGACGATCGAAATCGCCCCGCTCGCCTACATGCGCGGGAGAACGTTGGACGATGCCTTCGTCATTCTAGATGAGGCGCAAAACACCACGCCGGCGCAAATGAAAATGTTTCTGACCCGGCTTGGCTTCGGATCGAAAATGGTGATTACAGGCGATATTTCCCAAGTCGACTTGCCGCGGGGAGTCGAATCAGGCCTCTCCGTCGCCAAGCGCCTTCTGGCTTCGATCAGCGGCATCGCCTTCGTATTTTTAGAACAGTCGGATGTCGTCCGCCATCCGCTCGTTGCCAAAATCATTGACGCTTATGGCGAGGCCGGCTTATAAAAAACTGCGCAACGGGCGGCCGCGCCTTTTTGAAAAGCGAGGGGAAAACCGGTGGGAAGGCTTCGTTTTTTTCTTGAGCGGACAAAAACGGTCCGTTTCGTCCGCTTCTGTCTGTTTTTGTTTTTGGCCGTTCTGTTGTTTGCTGTTTTGTACTGGCAAGTCAAGCCGCGCCAATATGAACTGCGCCTGTTTGACGTCGCCAAGGAAACGATTCGCTCCCCGGTGACGGTGGAAGATAAAGAGGCGACCGCCCAGCTGAAGGAAGAGGCGGCGGCGAAAGTAGCGGATGTTTACACGTTGAAAAAAGAATACGCTGAAAACCGGGTCGACCTTCTTTCCTCGCTGTTTGCGGCGATTGAGAGCGTGCAAAAGGAGGCCGAATCGGACCGCGCGGCGGGCGGGATGGCGGCCAAACTCGAGGAGCGGTTGCCGCCGGAATGGTTCGCCTATTTGTCGGCAGAGGAATGGCAGCGCCTGCTCAGCGCCGCGCCTTCAGAGCTGAAGACGGCGAAGGAGGCGGCGCTCACCGCCGTTCATGCGGCCATGAGCGAACGCATTTCACAAAACGATTTGGAGGCCGCCCGCGAACAGGCGGCCAACGAGATTGAATACGCCGCTCTGCCGCCGGCGCTTCGCGAACCGGTTGCCAAGCTTTGCCGGCGAGCGGTGATCCCGAACGTCGTCTACGATCGGACGGCGACCGAGGAGAAACGGCGTCAGGCGATGGATGAAGTGAAGCCGGTGAAAATTTTGCAAGGACAAGTGATCGTGGAAGAAGGGCAATTCATTACAAGCGATATTTATCGGCGGCTTGAGCTCGTCGGCTTGCTTGAAAGCGACCGTCCATCCTTTACGGCCGCCGGGTTGGGAATGTTTGTGCTCCTCTTGCTCGCCCCGCTCATGTACTATTTTCGCCACGAGCCGACGAATGAGAAGCTGTCGCTTTATACCGCCGTTTTGACGGGGATGATGGCGGCGATGGTTTTGATTCGCCTGTTGCCTTCCGGAAGCGCCGTCCCGGTCGGCTATTTGGTGCCGGCGGCGTTCGGCCCGATGTTGGTGCGCCTTTTGCTTGGCGAGCGGCTTTCGGTCATGACGGCCATCATCGGGGCGGTGTGCGGGAGCTTGCTGTTCAACGAAGAAATGGGAGCTGCCGGAACGATGTCCGTATCGTTGGCCGTGTATTTGCTCGCCGGCGGTTTGGCCGGAACGTTTGGCCTGCCGAAGGAGCTGGCGAAGGCGAACATTTGGCGGACCGGGGTGCTGGTCGCTTTCGTTCAAACGGTTTCGCTTTTATCGCTCCTGCTTTTGAAAAACGGCCGTTATTCGCTGACGGAAATCGGTTTGATGGCGCTGATGGCCGCGGCCTCAAGCGTGTTTTCCGTCATTTTGACGATCGGCCTTCTGCCGGTGCTGGAGGCGGCGTTCGGCATTTTGTCGCCGCTGCGGCTCATCGAGCTGTCGAACCCGAACCATCCGCTTTTGCGCAAATTGCTTACCGAAGCGCCGGGGACGTATCACCATAGCATCATGGTCGCCAATCTGGCCGAAGCGGCGTGCGAGGCGATCGGCGCCAACGGCCTGCTGGCGCGCGTCGCCTGCTACTACCATGACATCGGCAAGACGAAGCGGCCTCGGTATTTCATCGAAAATCAAATGGGCGGCAATCCACATGATCATTTGTCGCCGCAGCTGAGCAAAAATATTATTATCGCCCACGTCGCCGACGGCGTCGCCTTGCTCCGCAGGCACCGACTGCCAAAGGAAATCATCGACATCGCCGAACAGCATCACGGCACAACGCTGCTGAAATACTTTTACCATAAGGCGTGCGAGCAGAGCGAATGGGTTTCGGAAGCAGAGTTTCGTTATCCCGGACCGAAGCCGCAGACGAAAGAGGCGGCGGTCATCAACATCGCCGACAGCGTCGAAGCCGCGGTCCGTTCGCTCGCCAACCCATCGCCGGAAAAAATCGAGAAGGTGGTGCGCTCGATCATTGCTGACCGTCTGCAAGACAATCAGTTGAACGAATGCGACATCACCCTCAAAGAGTTGGAGCTTGTCGCCCGTTCGCTTTGCGAGACGCTAAACGGTGTGTTCCACTCGCGCATTGAATATCCGGAAGTACAGAAAGAAAAGGTGAAACATGCATGACGATTCACATTGATTTTATTGACGAAACGAATGAAATGACCCGCGAGCAGCTTGAGACGATCGAGCGGCTGCTCGCGGAGGCCGCCGCCGTGGAAAACGTGCCGGACGGGGCCGAAGTGTGCGTTTCATTCGTCGACAACGAGCGCATTCGCGTCATGAACCGCGATTACCGGGGAAAAGATGCGCCAACCGACGTGCTCTCGTTCGCCTTGGAAGAGGAAGGGGAAGGGGAGATTGGCATCACCGGCGCCGATTTGCCGCTGGCGCTTGGCGACATCGTCATTTCAGTGCCGAGGGCAAAGGAGCAGGCGGCCGAATACGGCCATTCGCTCATGCGTGAGCTCGGATTTTTGGCTGTCCACGGCTTTTTGCATCTGCTTGGCTATGATCATGAAACAGAAGAAGAGGAGCGCGTCATGTTTGCCAAGCAAGAAGAGATATTGACGCGGCTTGGATTGACGAGATAGCCATGCGCTTGCGGCGGGAGCGGGATCGTTTCGCGTGGGCGTGGGCGGGAATGAAGGTGGCGGTCAAAGAGGAGGCCCATCTGCGCTTCCACTTAGCGGCCGCCGTTGCCGCCTGTATTGCCGGTTGGGCCGTCGGATTGTCGCGCTGGGAATGGGTCGTGCTCGTGTTGGCGGCGGGCGCGGTCATCACGTTGGAGCTGGTCAATACGGCCATTGAACGCGTTGTTGATTTGGCGACGGACAAGTTCCATCCGCTCGCCAAAGCAGCGAAAGACATCGCCGCGGCCGCGGTGCTAGTCGCGTCCGGGTTCGCTGTCGTCATCGCGGTGCTCTTGTTTTGGCCGCATCTTCGTTGAGCGAAGGAAAGAGAAAATTCTAATTTTTCTGTTACATTTTGATTTCAAATGATGAAATTCAAACGTGTTTTTTGTAAAATAAAAGAAAGCAGCGTGGATTGCCCGCAGGAAAGGAAGAGTCACCCGTGAACATCGAATCGCTTATTGCTGAAGCGAAACAAGCGCGCGAACTCGCTTATGTCCCTTACTCCAAATTCAAAGTCGGCGCCGCGCTCTTGACCGAAAGCGGCGCCGTCTACCGCGGCTGCAATATTGAAAATGCCGCTTACAGCTTGTGCAACTGCGCCGAGCGAACGGCGCTGTTCAAAGCGTATTCGGAAGGGGAACGGGAATTTGTGGCGTTGGCGGTCATTGCCGACGCGCCCCGCCCAGTGCCGCCGTGCGGCGCCTGCCGCCAAGTGATCGCCGAACTTTGCCCGAGTGGGATGAACGTCATTTTAGCGAACTTAAAAGGCGATGTAAAAATTGTAACGGTCAGCGAATTGCTGCCGGAAGCTTTTGCAGCGGAGGATATGCATGAATAAAGAAGGATACAAATCAGGATTCGTCGCGATCATCGGAAGACCAAACGTAGGCAAATCGACGTTTTTAAACCGCGTCATCGGGCAAAAAATCGCCATTATGAGCGATAAGCCGCAGACGACGCGCAACAAAATCCAAGGCATTTACACGGATGATGACGCGCAAATCATCTTTATCGACACTCCTGGGGTGCACAAGCCGAAGCATAAACTCGGCGATTTTATGATGAAAGTGGCGCTCAACGCGCTGCGCGAGGTCGATGTCATCCTGTTCATGGTCAACGCCGAGGAAGGGTTTGGCCGCGGGGAGGCGTTCATTATCGAGCGCCTAAAGGAAGTCGACACCCCGGTGTTTTTAGTCATCAACAAAATCGACCGCGTCCATCCGGATGAATTGCTGCCGCTCATTGAGCAGTACCGCGGGTTGTACCCGTTTGCAGAAATTGTGCCGATTTCCGCGCTCGAAGGAAACAATGTCGAACGCTTGATTGAACAGATTAAACAGCGGCTGCCGGAAGGTCCGCAATATTATCCGCCCGATCAAATTACCGACCACCCCGAACAGTTTATCATCGCTGAGCTCATTCGCGAGAAAGCGCTTCATTTGACGCGCGAGGAGGTTCCGCATTCGATCGCCGTCGTCATCGAACGGATCGAGCGGCGCGAGGAGACGGGCGTGGTCTACATTGGCGCCGTCATCATTGTGGAGCGCGATTCGCAAAAGGGCATTATCATCGGCAAACAAGGCCGCATGCTGAAAGAAATCGGGCAGCGGGCGCGCGCCGACATTGAAGCGCTGCTTGGGTCGAGAGTGTTTTTGGAGCTGTGGGTGAAAGTGCAGAAAGACTGGCGCAACCGGCTGGCGCAGCTGCGTGACTTTGGATTTCGCGAAGAGGAGTATTGACGCTAGAAAAATTTACGCGACATAAACCGTTTTGGCCCGAGCCACCCTATAAACACAAGGCCAATACGCCATGCCTGCAGGCGGAAAGAGGTGTCATTCCATGCTTGAGTTTACGTGGAAGCTGTTTAGCCAAACAGGCAATATCGATACGTACCTTTTGTTTAAAGAACTAGAGCGGGAGCAAAAGCTGTACGGCGAAGAACAACATGCCGAACAGGAAGAAATCGATCAGCCGATCTCATAGCATCGTCATGGATGGAAGCGGTGGTGATGAGATGTACGAAACGTGCGAAGCGATCGTCATGCGGACGGTCGACTACGGGGAAACGAACAAAATTGTGACCTTGTTTACGCGAGAATGGGGAAAGGTGGCTGCCATGGCAAGGGGCGCAAAAAAGCCAAGCAGCCGCCTTTCTGCTGTAACGCAGCCGCTCTGTTACGGGCGCTACGTCGTGCGCCGCAGCCGCGGGGTCGGCGTTCTCCAGCAAGGGGAGCTGATCGATTCGATGCGGATGTTGCGCGAGGATTTGTTTGCCGCGGCATATGCCGCCTACCTTGTCGAGCTCACCGATAAAGGGACGGAAGAGCAAAAGAGCAACCCGCACTTGTTTGCCTTGCTGCTGCAGACGTTGCGCTATATGAGCGAAGGGCGCGATGCCGAGATTTTAACCTTCATTTATGAGATGAAGATGCTCTCCGTGCTTGGCGTGCCGCCGCTGCTCGACCGCTGCGCCCGCTGCGGGGCGACCGTCGGGCGCTTTTCCTTCTCGATCAAGGAGGCGGGCTTTCTTTGCCATCGCTGTGAAGCGGCGGATCCGCACCGGTTGCCGCTGTCTCCCGCTTCAGTCCGGCTGCTGCGCCTCTTTTCCCGCTTTGACCTCAGCCGACTGGGTGCCGTTTCCGTTAAAGCAAGCACAAGAGCGGAGCTGAAAGCGGTCTTGTCTGCCTATTACGAGGAGTATACGGGCCTCACGCTCAAAACGAAGCGTTTTTTGGCGCAGATCGACGAGCTGCGGGACAAGCTTGGCCCGAGCGGCGGGCAGGGGGAGCCATTTTCCTTGTAAACGGTTCGTGTAGTATAATATAAATGAGAATGATAGCGTGTGGGACCTTTGGGCAAGGTGGTGAGCGACGATCGAACTGAATAAACGCCAAGAGCAAATTTTGCAAATTGTCAAAGATTACGGGCCGATCACCGGCGAGAGCATTGCCGAAAAGCTGAATTTAACCCGGGCGACGCTGCGGCCGGATTTGGCCATTTTAACGATGGCCGGCTACTTGGAAGCCCGTCCGCGCGTCGGCTATTTTTACACAGGAAAAACAGGCACACAGCTGTTTGCCGATAAAATCAAAAAGATGAAGGTCGAAGACTATCAGTCGATTCCGGTCGTCGTCAATGAAAACGTCAGCGTCTACGACGCGATCGTCACAATGTTTCTCGAAGATGTCGGCACCTTGTTCGTCGTCGATGACGAGTCGCTTCTTGCCGGGGTGTTGTCGCGAAAAGATTTGTTGCGGGCAAGCCTCGGCAAGCAAGAACTGACGGCCATCCCTGTCAATATTATTATGACGCGGATGCCGAATATCGCCGTCTGTTACAAAGATGACTCGCTCATCGATGTAGCCGAACAGCTGATTGAAAAGCAAATCGATGCCATGCCGGTCGTGCGCAAGACGGAAAAGGGATATGAAGTGATCGGCCGCATTACAAAAACGAACATGACGAAAGCATTTGTCTCATTAGCCAAAGATGATGTGTGACGGAAAAAAGGAGGAGAACCATGAACCAGCGCCTCGTTTACGTCGTATCCGACTCCGGCGGGGAAACGGCCGAGCTTGTCGTCAAAGCGGCGGCGAGCCAGTTTTACGCCTCTTCCATCCAAGTGAAGCGCGTGCCGTATGTCGAGGATAAAACGACGCTCGCGGAAGTTGTCGCCTTGGCGAAAATGAACCGCGCCATTATCGCGTTTACGCTCGTCGTTCCGGAGATGCGCGAATTTTTGCTCGCCGAAGCGGCGCGCGAAGGGGTCGTCGCCTACGATATCATCGGTCCGCTCATTGAAAAGATGAGCGGTTTGTTCGGGTTGACGCCTAGGTACGAGCCGGGCCAGGTGCGCGTGCTTGATGAAGATTACTTCAAAAAAATCGAGGCGATCGAATTTGCGGTCAAATACGATGACGGCCGCGATCCGCGCGGCATTTTGCGCGCCGACATTGTGCTCATCGGCGTGTCGCGCACATCGAAAACGCCGCTGTCGCAATATTTGGCCCACAAGCGGCTGAAAGTGGCGAACGTGCCGATCGTTCCAGAGGTCGAGCCGCCGGAGCAGCTGTTTCAAGTCGGGGCGGACAAATGTTTCGGCTTGAAAATCAGCCCGGACAAACTGCTGTCCATCCGCCGCGAGCGGCTGAAATCGCTCGGTTTGAACGACCAAGCCATTTATGCGAACATGGACCGGATTAAAGAAGAGCTCGCCTATTTTGATGAGGTCGTGAAAAAAATCGGTTGCGATGTCATTGATGTGACGAACAAAGCAGTAGAGGAAACGGCAAGCATCATTCTAAAAACGTTCAAGCGTTAACAGCTCGCCATCCGCACGATTTCCTGTCGGTGATCGTGCGTTTTTTTATGGCATCTTTTCAACGCTTGTATTATAATAAAAAATTGCGAGAAAAAATGGCTCGTCGAGGTTTAGAGCGAGGATGAGACGAGTAAACTATTGATAGCTGTTTGTCAAGGGAAACCGACAAAAGATTTTCGACAAAGTTGTCGATGGTTCGCCAAAAAAAGCAGGATTTTTTGACGGGGGTGTAGAATAGTAGGGGGGAAGCCGACCCTTGTTCGCCTCCGGCTGTCCGGTGTCCCAAAAACGAAAAGAAAAAAGGGCTCTTCACCAAAAGTTGCACTTGGTTTTTCCATTACACATCTTGCTTATGCATCCACGAAAGAACAGGAAACCAATCATGTTTTGCTTACACCTGTTCGAAAAGTGCACCATCTGTCAAGTACACGTTGTGGTGATGAACCGAAAAAAGTGAAATTTTCTTTTTCTTGCTGAAATATAATATATCGAGTACATCGTTGGGCTGCGCCGCTGCCGTCGGCGCGCCCTTGGCAGTCTAGGGCGGTCGGCCGGGCTCATTCACTTGGCGGGCAAGGGGCGAACCTAGGGGGCTGGTGATTTGGTGCAAAATACTACTGATTCCATACATTTCTCAGTTAGAGAAACCTTGCAGAATCAGTTTTCTTTTCGGTGAAAATGCCGAACTGACGCAGGATTTTCATCCCCGGGTGGAGGGCAGATCACG
>JAAROH010007801.1_pt1 | contig 32582 bp, 29 predicted proteins | sample 7248631 | NCBI WGS metagenome assembly JAAROH01 (sample SAMN09772309, study PRJNA484901) | compost metagenome | isolation source: Vermicomposting unit | place: India | reverse complement strand
GAAACAAATGAATCACAAAAGCTTATGCAAACGCAATTGACAGAAACAATTGAATTGCAAAAGCTTATGCAAACGCAGTTGACAGAAACAATTGAATCACAAAAGCTTATGCAAACGCAATTGACAGAAACAAATCAAATCGTTCGCGCTATTCGTGACCGTCAGGATGAAACCGACGCCAAACTGGATGCCCTTTCCATTGATGTTCATAAGTTGCATGGAGAACTTAATTTTGTAAAGGAAGAGATATCCGATATCAAGGCTACCGTTGACTTCACTTATCATAAAACATCCCAAAATGAGTTGGAAATCTTCAAACTAAAACGAGATTAACGGAGGAAGAATACAGTTTTGGGCGTGGAAAAACTAAAAATTTGGTCAGCAGGTTTTCGGCAACTAAAGTGTCCTTGTCGTATTACTTTTCAAAGAGGTGAAATAATTCCTCTCTTTTTTATTTGTACCAAAAAAATTTACAAAAAAAGTTGGTATATTACATTTAGGTGTATTGTGATTAAATACAGAAAGGAAGTGGAGGATGGTCATACTGTAAAAAATAATAGCCGTAATCACCGGCATAGTTACGATTCGTAAAGTCTGTTACGAAGGTACGAAATCGAAACTTGAAGCCGAAAGATTACGACTAGAAAACAGAAAATTGAAAGTGGGGGTTATTCCCCTACTTTCAATAAAAGTATACCATAAAATATATACTTTGTTTAATGTTTCTTTATTAATCTTCTTTTTTTGACATGGATCCGTAAACATGTATGGGTTGATAATATGTCTTTTATTTTGGACAGGTAAATCAGCTAATAAAAAATCACAAAACGAATAATTCGTATGAAAAATCGCTGAACAACTTAATATTCATGTTCACGAATTACCTATGTGCGGTGAAATAAATGGATTTTACAAATATGAAAAAAGATTTTTTTATTTTCCCTGTAAAATGCCTGTGAAACAACAAATTTTTAAGTTTTGTTTCACGAAAAAAGCGACTCTTGAATGTCCAAGAATCGCTTTGTACCGATGTTTTTTCATTTATCGGGAAGACAGGATTTGAACCTGCGACCCCTACGTCCCGAACGTAGTGCTCTACCAAGCTGAGCTACTTCCCGTTGGCTTGTTTAATTACGAAAATGATTATAGCATAACTTTTTTTACTTGTACAGTCGAATTTTGATTTCCCAATTTCACAAATTTTTGTGCGTCTTAGTTGATTTTTATTTCAAAATCCTTGGTATAATGAAAGGGGATTACAGTTTTTCCCAACGAGAAAGCCCACTTTTGAATGGGTGAAAGTTGTTATATTTTGAGACGGGAGGAAAGCATATGAAAGATAGTAAACAATTGAAAGCGATTCCTTTTTTTGCTGCCATACTACCATTACTTTTTATGATATCCTCAATGGCTTTGGTGGTTATTGTTTTTGAAGGTGGTGTTCATGTACCGCTAATTATCGGGGCTGTTGTCGGAGGGCTTATTGCTTGGAAATATGGTTACGATTGGATGACGATTGAAAAAGGGGTTTATGATGCAATCCGTCTTGCACTACCGGCCATTTTAATTATCATGACAGTTGGCTTAATCATAAGTTCATGGATTGGCGGCGGAATTATTGCCACCATGATTTATTATGGGCTCAAATTAATTTCCCCTTCCTTATTTCTAGTAAGTATTTGTATTCTATGTTGTGTTGTCTCTTTGTCCATCGGCAGCTCTTGGTCAACAATGGGAACGATCGGTGTTGCCGGCATGGGAATCGGTCTCAGCATGGGAATATCTGCCCCTATCGTAGCCGGTGCAATCATTTCCGGTGCTTATTTTGGTGATAAAATGTCACCATTATCGGATACGACAAATCTAGCTTCCGGGATTACGGAAACGGATTTATTTGAACATATAAAACATATGATATACACAACCATCCCCGGATTAATTATTGCCCTTATTGTTTACTACATATTAGGAAGAAATATTGGTCAACATGACATGAACGGAACCAATATTGATGAAATTTTAACAGTAATGGATCAAGCTTTCGTCATTTCACCTTGGCTTTTGCTAGTACCCGTTATTATTATTCTCATGGTGGCAAAAAAGGTTCCTGCGTTGCCAGCCTTATTAACGGGTGCCTTTTTAGGTTGGTTTTGCCAAGTTTTTGTTCAAGGAGATCAGGTTTCCAATGCAATAATAGCCCTGACAGACGGCTATAGCATTGAAACCGGAAATAAGTTGGTGGATGAATTGTTCAATCGCGGCGGAATTGAAGATATGATGTACACCGTGTCATTAACGATTGTGGCAATGTCATTCGCAGGAATCATGGAGTCTACAGGTATGCTGGAGGTTATTTTAAATAAAATCATGAAGGTTGCTAAATCGGCTAAAAGTTTAATTCCTATAACAGAATTCTCATCTTTTTTCACCAATGTGGTTTGTGCCGAACAATATATCTCTATCCTATTACCGGGAAGGATGTTTCCTGCCGCCTTTAAAAAATATCATTTAAAATCGAAAAATTTGTCAAGAGCTTTGGAAGATGCAGGGACCCTAACATCCCCGCTCGTTCCTTGGAATACATGCGGCGTGTTTATTGCATCAACGTTAATGGTTAACCCGTTTGATTATATTCCATATGCGGTGCTGAACTACACAGTACCAATTATTGGCATTATTTTTGCCATAATTGGCTATAAAGTGGAGTATGTTGACCCTCATTCCGTGCAAAATACCGTGTTAACAAGCGACCAAAGCATAACCAGAAGCAAGGAGTTGCATTAGCAATCAGGTTTTACTGGAACAACTGTAGTGTCAGAGGGCGGAAGATTTTGTTAAGGTCAACTGTGTTACATTAGCAACCAGGTTTTTGCTTGAACAACTGTAGGCATCATCTGCATAATTCATAAAGAAAAGGGACGTTTAGCCGTTCCCTCACACAAAACAACATATGGTAGCTAATCGACCTTGGAATGGTTCTTTTTATCAACCTTTAACATCATTGTCCCGGTTTTTATAAGTGTTCATGGAAAAGGGGCAGCTTAATTCGCCCCCTTTCATTCGATAACGGTTTATTTTTCCATCCAAGTCGGTTTTCCAAAGCCTTTAAACTCTGAATCGATAACTTTTTCAAAATCATCCGATTGAACAACTTCAATGATATCTTTGGCGAATTGACTATTTTCATTTTCAGCTTTGACTGCAACGACATTTCGATATTTATCATCCATATTTTCTAATGTAAGTGCGTCTAATAAATTCATCCCTGCTGCAATTGCAAAATTCCCTGGAACTGTTGATAAATCTGCACTTTCAACAGCACGAGGAAGTTGTCCTGCTTCAAGCGGTTGGAATACCAGATTTTTTGGATTGCTGGTAACGTCCTTTTCAGAGACAGTTAATGGATCCGCATCTTTACTAATTTCTAGTAAGCCCGCATCCCGGAGTGTATTAAATGCTCTGGCCGCATTTGTCGGATCATTCGGAATCGCAACAGTCGCTTTGTTTTTCACTTCATCAATAGAATGAAATACGTTTGAATAAACGCCCATCGGTGCTGTTGGAACTGTGATTAAGGCAGATAAGTCCATATTGTTTTCCTTTTCAAAGTTTTCCAGATAGATCGTGTGTTGGAATAGATTAGCATCAATACTTCCTTGATTCAAGGCAATATTTGGTTGAATGTAATCACTGAATTCAATAAGTTCCACTTTATATCCTTTTTCTTCCAAACCCGGTTTAATTGCTTTTTTCACCATGTCTGCATATGGACCGGCTGTTGCACCGATTTTTATTTCTTTCTTTTCTGCATGTTCCTTACTTCCTGATGATTCTTTGCTCCCACTGTTTCCGCAAGCAGCAAGTAAGAAGATTGAAGATAAAACAATTAGAATCGATTTTATTTTTTTCATTTTATTTCCTCCATCATATTTTTTATATAACTGCAAGATTATTAAGCAGCATGTTACCTTAGTCTTATTTGTTTTTATTAACAGCTCTTGCCAACAAATCCCCGATCACTTGAATGATTTGGACAAGTATAATGAGGATAATAACGGTTGTGAACATGATGGTGTCGTCGTAACGGTAATAACCAAAGCGGATTGCCAAGTCACCGATTCCTCCGCCTCCAACTGTACCGGCCATAGCCGAAGTTCCGACCAGACTAATAATTGTAATCGTTACACTGGAAATGATTCCGGATTTTGCTTCCGGTAAAAGAACATCCTTAATAATCATCCAAGGGGTTCCACCGGCTGCAATGGCTGCTTCAATCACCCCGTAATCAATTTCCCGCAACGCACTTTCCACAAGCCGGGCAAAAAACGGAATGGCCGCAACCGACAAAGAGACACTTGCTGCTGTAGGTCCAATCGTTGTCCCTACAAGGAAGATGGTTAACGGGATTAAGGCAACTAGTAATATAATAAATGGGATCGAACGGATGACGTTCACAATAAATCCGATTACTGAGTTAATCACCCGGTTTTGCCAAAATAAACCTTTGTCCGTTACAAAAAGCAAGAACCCTAATGGCAGTCCAATCAACAAGGAGACTAGTAAGGAAATTCCCACCATGTACAATGTTTGTAAAAATGAAGTCTGTATTTCCGGCAGCATTTCAACTAAATGGGCAACATCAAATTCCATTGTTCAGCACCTCCACTTCCGCGTTTCGATGTTCAATATAGTGAATCGCTTTATTTATTTCTTCTTGATCGCCGGTAAGTTCCATAATAAAAATTCCCAGTGGCCGTTCCTGGATGTACTCAATGGAACCATGTAGAAAATTTCCGTTAATTTGAAACTTCTTTAATGTTTCCGATACCACCCCTTCACCGGCAACCTCACCCCTAAACAGCAACTTCACTAAGGTTCCTTTCACCAATCGTAAAGTTGCTTTCGGTAAATCAAAGGATACGACACTTTGAATAAATTCCTTCGTCAGCTGTTCTTTCGGGGAAGCAAAAATATCATACACATTCCCCTGTTCTACGATTCTCCCATTCTCCATAATTGCCATACGATGACAGATTTCTTTGACGACATCCATTTCATGAGTAATGATGATGATGGTAATGTTTAACTCTTTATTAATTTTTTTAAGCAAATTTAAAATTGATTTTGTTGTCGTTGGATCCAATGCCGATGTTGCTTCATCACATAGCAGGACTTTTGGATTATTCGCTAAAGCTCTGGCAATTCCGACCCGCTGTTTTTGCCCGCCGCTAAGTTGCCCGGGATAAACATCTTTTTTGTCCGCTAGACCGACCATGTCGAGCAGCTCAGCCACCCGTTTCTCAATTTTGTTTTTCGGTGTTTTCGATGCTTTTAATGCAAAAGCAATATTTTCTGCCACTGTTTTTTGACTCACCAAGTTAAAGTGTTGGAAAATCATTCCAATTTTTAAACGTGCTTGACGTAACCTTTTGCTATCCAGCTTGGTTAAATCCACCCCATCAACCGTAATTTTTCCGGAAGTCGGTCGTTCCAGTAAATTGATACAACGCAATAATGAACTTTTTCCCGCTCCCGAATAGCCCACGATACCAAATATTTCTTCATCGTGAATAGTGATAGAAACATTATCGACTGCTTTTACTTCACGATCTTTTGAAAAATATGTTTTTGTTAAATTCTTTATATCAATCATGGTTACCCCTCTCTCATGTCCATGAAAATCCTACTATATGAATCTCCGGCAATGTGTTCACCATTACGCACAAAATGCCACCAACAAAAAATGCCCCTCTCATCTGAAAGGAGCATTGACATCTATTGATCTCAAACTCTTATCTCTCAGATGGCGAACCAATCTGCAGGAGTTAGCACCTTCCCTTTTCAGGGGGTTGCTGTGACTTCATAGGGCCTGTCCCTCAGTCACTCGTGATAAGATAAATGTTTTCCGTATATAATTTTTATAAATTTTATTTTAATGATTGTTACTAAGTCTGTCAATATTATAATCAAAATTAATTTTCCAAAAAATAGTTTTCAAACAGGAACTATGACAAAAGTAATTTTTAATATAATTCCGGCCGGCGTGCATGAAAAATCGGAATGGTGTTCCGAACACGATCAACCTCGTCTAGCGGGATATCTGCATAAAAGATGCCTTCTCCTTCTTCACTGCTTAAATAAACTTCTCCCCACGGTGAAATAATCATCGAATGCCCATTGTATTCATTATCCGGATCACTTCCTACCCGATTGGCTGCAACTACGAAACATTGATTTTCAATTGCACGGGCCTGCAACAAGATTTCCCAATGATCCATCCGTTGTTTCGGCCATTCAGCCGGGATAAACATTATTTTCGCTCCATCAAGCACATGTGCCCGAATCCATTCTGGGAAACGTAAATCAAAACAAATGACACCACCACATTCCACATGATCCAGCTTAAAAATATTTTTCGCTTGCCCGGCCTGCATATAAACAGGTTCATCCATTAACGGAAATAAATGGGCTTTATCATATTCTGCGACAATGTCCCCATTCCTGTTTGCCACATACATCGTGTTGAAGAACCCTTGAGCTTTTTTTGTTGCAACAGAACCGCCGACAACATGTATAGCGTGTTGTTTTGCAAGTCGGCTAAGCATATTTTTTGTCTGCTCTCCATTTTTATCTGCCAACTTTTCGAGGTCTTTCAACGCATATCCCGTATTCCACATTTCCGGAAAAACAATCACATCGGCATCTTGCTTGGCCGCTTGTGAAATAAAACTGTCTACTTGCAAAAAATTTTTTTCCGGTTCACCAAAAGCAATATCCATCTGTACAATTGCCATTTTCATTATCATCACCCACTAGACATATATATTTTTAGATTATAAAATTAGTGTTAAAATTGCAAACATATTCAATTATTCATTGGATGGATAATGCTAACGATTTTCATGTATAACACCAATTTTGTTCGTTTTTTTAAAATAAACTTTATTATGTAAACCAATTTTCCATACAAAAGGTGAGATAAAATGGACTACTCAGAAAAGCTAAAGAGTTTACCGACCCAATTCTTTGCAAACTTGGTCGGAAAGGTGAATAAAGCCATTGAGGATGGTCGTGATGTCATTAACCTCGGCCAAGGGAATCCGGATCAACCGACACCGAAACATATCGTTCAAGCATTACAAAAAGCGGTTGAAGATCCAAATACGCACAAATATTCACCATTCCGCGGACTTCTCGAATTAAAGGAAGCGGTGTGTGATTTTTACAAAAAAGAATACGATGTAGATGTGGATCCGGTGCGTGAAGTGGCCATTCTTTTTGGCGCAAAAGCGGGTTTGGTCGAGCTTCCCATGTGCTTACTTAACCCGGGCGACCTCATGCTTTTACCGGACCCGGGCTATCCTGATTATTTATCGGGAGTTGTGTTGGCAGGCGTAGAATATGAGCTATTTCCATTGAAGGTGGAAAATCACTTTTTACCGGATTATAATGCCATTTCCAGTGATGTATTGGATGCGGCAAAACTGCTCTACTTAAATTACCCGAACAATCCGACCGGAGCTGTTGCGAATCTTGACTTTTTCAATCAAACTGTAAAATTGGCAAAAAAACATGAGATAACGGTCATGCATGATTTCGCTTATGGTGCCATTGGGTTCGACGGAAAAAAACCGGTTAGTTTCTTGCAAGCGGACGGCGCAAAGGATATTGGTGTGGAAATGTATACTTTGTCCAAAACTTATAATATGGCCGGCTGGCGCGTCGGATTCGCAGTTGGTAACCCGACCATTATCGAAGCAATAAACTTGATTCAGGATCATCTTTATGTCAGCCTTTTTCCCGCAGTGCAAAAAGCAGCCATTGCCGCATTAACCGGGGATCAAACATGTGTAAAAGAGTTAGTTGCTCGCTATGAATCTAGGCGCAATGCTTTTGTTGATGCATGCAAACAAATCGGCTGGGATGTTACTGCCCCAAAAGGATCATTTTTCGCATGGCTTCCGGTACCGGATGGGTTTACCAGTCAATCGTTTGCTGATTATTTGTTGGATGCAGCTGATGTGGCGGTTGCACCCGGTAATGGTTTTGGCAAGTACGGAGAGGGGTTCATCCGGGTCGGTTTATTAATGGATGAATCCCGATTAGTTGAAGCTGTACAGCGGATTGGGAATCTTGGCGTTTTTAAAAATAAATGATCGGCGAAAACATAATGCAATCCAATAAAACCTACTTACCTATTGCAAGTGCTAATTGGAAAAACACTTGATTGTCGTTCTAAAATTCAAAGATACCATAAACGATTCATAATTGGTGATTAATTATATACATTTTAAATAAATTATACTAAAATAATAGGGAATACTAAAATTTGGGATTAAATGGATATTTGTGACATTCCCGATTGGAGGAATCTTTATTGCAAACCGAGTGGGCCTTTATTGACACCGGTCATCTAAGTGCGGCTGTCAATATGGCGTTTGACGAATGTTTGTTGAATTGGCACAGTCAAGGGAACATTCCACCGACACTCAGATTTTACGGGTGGAATAAACCGACTTTATCCATTGGTTATTTTCAAAGGGCAAAAACTATAAATTTTGATGCAGTAAAAAAATATGATTGTGAATTTGTCCGACGTTTAACCGGTGGAAGTGCAGTTCTCCACGATGATGAATTAACGTACAGTCTTGTGATTTCTGAACATGATCCGGGTATCCCGAAATCGGTCACGAAGGCGTACTATGTTTTATCCCAAGGCATTTTGGAGGGATATAGGAATTTAGGAGTTCCGGCAGAATTTGCGATTCCCGAACGAGAAATTGACCAAGAACGTTCGGCCATCTGTTTTGAAAAACCATCTTTTTATGAAATGGTTGTCGATGGGAAGAAAATTTGCGGAAATGCACAAACGAGGAAGAGCGGTGTTCTTATGCAGCATGGGTCTTTACCAATGAGTCTTGATACTGATATGCTTTTTGATTTGTTTGCTTTTTCCTCGGATGAGATGCGGAAAAGACGGAAGGAAAAGTTTGCTGCTAAGGCTACCTCTATCAAAGATGTAATAAATAAAACTTTGACATATGAGACGATGGTGGCAGCTTTCAAAAAAGGTTTTGAGACCGGGCTCGGAATTCACCTTTCTCCGTTGACATTAACGGATGACCAGTGGGAGGAAATTCAGAAGTTAGCTCAGAGCAAATATGCGACAGATTTGTGGAATTATTATACGACCAAGGAGCGTGAAACCATTGGCACAGGAAACTGAATACATACGGAAACCGGAATGGCTGAAAATTAAATTGAATACGACGCAATCTTACGGTAATATTAAAAATTTGGTTAAAGGCAATCGATTAAATACGGTTTGTGAAGAAGCCAGATGCCCGAATATTTATGAATGCTGGAGTGAACGAGGCACAGCTACATTCATGATTTTAGGAAATGTTTGTACGCGCGGCTGTCGTTTTTGTGCAGTCGCTACCGGCCGACCGACAGAACTGGACTTGGCGGAACCTGAACGAGTAGCTGATTCGGTGAGCGTCATGGGATTAAAGCATGTCGTTGTCACGTCGGTAGCCCGCGATGATTTAAATGACGGCGGTGCAGCTGTGTTTGCGGAAACGGTCCGCGCCATTCGCCGGAAAAGTCCGGGTACAACGATTGAAATTTTGCCATCTGATATGAAAGGCGATTATGAAAGCTTACGAACATTGATGGACAGTAAGCCGGATATTTTTGACCATAATGTGGAAACTGTTCGCCGCTTGACCCCGAGAGTTCGTGCCATTGCCAAATATGACCGCTCCCTTGAATTATTGAAACGGGTAAAAGAAATCAGTCCTGAAACTCCGACAAAATCAAGCATTATGGTCGGACTAGGGGAGACAAAAGATGAGATTCTTGAAACAATGGACGATTTGCTAGCTCATCATGTGGATATTATGACAATCGGGCAATATATGCAACCGACGAAAAAGCATTTAAGAGTTGAGCGTTACTATCATCCGGATGAATTTGCCGAATTGAAAGAAATTGCATTGGCGAAAGGATTCAAACATTGTGAATCCGGCCCATTTGTCCGCACCTCTTATCATGCTGATGAACAAGTCGGCAAACCGCAAACCCAACAGAAACTGGAATATTTAAAGGGGCTCGATCAGCAAGAAGAAATACAGACAAGTTGATGGAGGAAACCGAGACCAGTGAAAAAACTGTCTTTGGGTTAGGAGAAAATTTATTGCTTTTGGGGAAGGGGGCCGTTCTCGTCGTCATTTTTAGGCTGGAAATGCTATTTTTTGGCGACGAAACTCGTTCTCGTCGTCTTTTTTGTGCGGAAATCTCCACTTTTTGGCGACGAGACCCGTTCTCGTCGTCATTTTTGTGCCGGAAACTCCACTTTTTGGCGACGAGACCCGTTCTCGTCGTCTTTTTTGTGCGGAAATCTCCACTTTTTGGCGACGAGACTCGTTCTCGTCGTCGTTTTGAGACCGAAAATGCTATTTTTTGGCGACGACACCCTTTCTCGTCGTCGTTTTTGGACGGAGAACCCACTTTTTTGGCGACGAAACCCCTTCTCGTCGTCTTTTTGTGGCGGAAAACTCACTTTTTTGGCGACGAAACCCCTTCTCGTCGTCTTTTTGTGGCGGAAAACCCACTTTTTTGGCGACGAAACCCCTTCTCGTCGTCATTTTTTGGCCGGAAACTCCATTTTTTGGCGACGAGATCACTTCTCGTCGTCATTTTGTGGCGGAAAACCCACTTTTTTGGCGACGAAACTCCTTCTCGTCGTCACTTTTGGGCGGGAAACTCCATTTTTTGGCGACGAGACCCTTTCTCGTCGCCTTTTTGGGACCGGAGACGCTATTTTTTGGCGACGACACTCATTCTCGTCGCCTTTTTTGCACCGGAACCTCCACTTTTTGGCGACGAAACGTTCTCGTCGTCGTTTTTGTGCGTAAATAAATATACCAACTACTGCTTCTCCGCTTTCGATTGTTTATAATATCACATACCATTTTATAGCAATTAAACCAATTCTTAGTTTTTACCGTTTTGTTAAAAATAATTCATGGTTGGTGTCCCTTTCATTTTGGCGATTTTGTGAATTACCTTGTGAAACAGTAAATTTTAGCGTAATTTAACAAGGTAATTACGATTATGAGGTGGAAAACACTAATGGTAAATAAAAGAAAAGGTTATTTTATGTTGGCCGTCTTATGGCTCGCATATGTAACGTTCGCGATGAACTGGGTGGCAGGTTCTTCATTAACACCACAAATAACGAAAACGTTCTTCAGTGGTCCGGTTTATCCGGTCGTTTCTGAACTTGTTAACTACTCAATCACAACTGCTCGTGTGTTTGCAAATATTTTAGCAGCAATTATTCTCATGCGACTTGGTGCAAAAAAAGCGGTCGGTGTAGGAGTTGGATTGCTTATCATAGGATTAATTGCTATCTGGATGCCAAACTATTGGGCATATACGATTGCACGGATGGTCATGGCGATCGGTGGCTCAATGGTCATTGTTTATATGAACCCGGTCGTTTCCAGATATATTAGTGATTCGAAAGAAAAATTAAAAATCAATGCCGCCAACACGGTTTCTTACAATATCGGAGCTTTTATTGTCGCTGTCTTATTTACTTTGTTTGCCCATCAAATGGTGACAGATTGGCGACTTACGTTAACTTGCTTTGCCTCCATCACGTTAATTTTATTTCTCGCTTGGGTTTGGAAAGCTGAAGATTTTACGACAGCGGACGATGCGGGTCCTGATGGTGAATCTTACGGCTATAGAGATGCATTAAAAGACGGCTTCCTATGGCGCTATGGAATTGCTTTTGCATCCTTTTTAACTCTTTATGTACTTTCACTCGTCAGTTTTAAAAAAGTTTTTGATGAGTATACAATTTTGAACGGTTCGATTACAAACTTGCTGATTTCCGGTTTTGCGATACTTGGAACATTTGCTGGTATATATTTTGGAAATAAAGGATTACCAAGGAAACCAATCTTATTTTTAGCAGGTATCGGTATGGTATCCTCATTTACTTTCACATTAATCTTTGCCAACTCTTTACCAATCTTATCTTATATTTTTGTTTCTATTTCAGGCTTCTGTATGTTCCTTCAATATCCAATCTTTTTGAATCTTCCCCATGAGTTAAAAGGGATGACACCGAAAAAATTGACAATTATGTTTGGACTCTTTTGGGCGATTGCCTATGCGGGACAAACGATCGCGAATATTATATGGAGCTTTATCCTTGGTTCTGCCGGATATGTTCCATCATTAGTCTTCTTTATTGCTGTATCGTGTATCTATATTTCCTTAATACCGACTTTCCCGGAAACAAGAGAAGCACAAACAGGGAATGTACAAAAAGCTTCATAATTCAACCAAGCATCATATCTATTGGCAAAAAAGATATGGTGCTTTTTGAGTAATCCATTTTTTCCGAGAATAATTTCCTTACTAATATTTGCAGACGAATTATAATATGATTGTCACCCAAAAAAGTTTTACAATAATTTTGACTAAATATGGTTTTAATCATTATTTGTATAATACAGCTTGTTGCTCAAAGCCTAAGGGTTAAGAATATGTACTTTTTAGGTGCAAATCAGTCTGTTCTATAAAATATCGAGCATCTCTCTATTAACCAGAGAAATGCCCGATTTGAAATGATGCATATATACGTGTTCGTCAGCTGATTCGATTATTTTTTCAGTAGTACCGAACATGTCGTGCCGCTTGTATCAATAGCGAGTTCCATTATTTTTGCAGACACCCCGTGGTTTTGTAAAGTCTTCTCCATAAAACCAACAAGCTGTGTACAATCACCTGTTGTAAAAGCAAGGATGGTTGGACCTGCCCCGCTGATGACCGTACCAAATGCCCCGTAATTCCTGCAGTTTTTTTGCAATGCCTCAAATCCCGGCAAAAGCGCCATCCGGTACGGTTGGTGAATACGATCCTCCAAGGCAACTTGTAAAGCGGATAAATCTCCTTTTGCGATTGCGGCGACCAACAATGCCGAGTGGCTAAGGGCATGAACAACATCTTGGCGTGAGTAATCGTCAGGCAAAACTTCCCGCGCTAATTTTGTCGGTAATTCAAAATCCGGAATAGCAACAACGATTTTTAAGCCTTTTGGCGGTGATAGCGGAACATAGGCGTAATCTCCCAGTTCACTTTTTGCCGCAACAATGATTCCTCCAAATAACGATGCTCCGACATTATCCGGATGACCTTCCATTTCTGATGCTAACTGAAAAATTTCTTGTTTAGAAAATGGTTCACCTGCCAGAACATTTGCGGTCACCAAACCTCCGACGATTGCCGTCCCGCTTGAGCCAAGACCTCTTGCCAGCGGGATATCCGTTTCAACTTCAATTTCCAATTCCGGTGTTTGTAGTCCTGCCTTCTTATATAAAAAATCAATCGTTTGGTAAATTAAGTTGCTTTTATCGGTCGGAATGTTTTCTTGATTGTCACCGACTAAATAAAATTTTGTCCGATTAGATTGTTTCACTTTTAATGTTGTGTAAAGTTGGAGGGCCATGCCGACTGAGTCAAACCCCGGCCCTAAGTTTGCCGTACTGGCAGGGACTTTCACATACATATCATAATCATCCATCTTTGCACCATCTTTCCAGCTAGGTTTCTTATCATATCTCCACTCAGGAGTTATTTTTTCCTTGCAACGGGGGCTTACAAAGTCCTATTAAAATTGGTCAGAATCGGAGGGGCATTTTTCAACCTCATTTAGGATTCCTTTCTATTTTAAATTCCTAACACCTTCAATACAGAATCATGGTTTGCTGCGACTTTTTCCATGGCAAATTCATTTTTCAAAACAATATCCGGGTCTTTCAAGCCATTGCCGGTTAAAACACAAACCACCCGTTTTCCTTCTTCAATAAGACCGAGTTGCCGATGTTTAACAACTCCTGCTAGCGATGCGCATGAGGCCGGTTCAGCAAAAATTCCTTCTGAGCTTGTTAACAATTTTTGTGCGGCTAAAATTTCTTCGTCGGTTACCGAGTCGATGCGACCGTTTGATTCATCCAATGCGCGGACCGCTTTATCCCAGCTTGCCGGGTTCCCGATTCGAATGGCAGTTGCCACTGTTTCCGGATTCGTAACCACTTCCCCTTTCACAAGCGGGGCAGCCCCTTCTGCTTGATAGCCGTACATTTGCGGCCGAGTCCCGGCTTTTTCTTTTTCAAAATACTCACAAAACCCTTTCCAGTAAGCGGAAATATTGCCGGCATTGCCAACCGGGATAGCCAAAATATCCGGTGCATCACCTAACTCGTCAACCACTTCAAATGCCGCCGTCTTTTGCCCTTCCAACCGGTATGGGTTCACCGAATTAACAAGGGTAATCGGATATTCACTTGTGATTTCACGCACAATAGATAAAGCATCATCAAAATTCCCATTAATGGCAATGATTTTTGCCCCGTACATAACCGCTTGTGCCAGCTTCCCAAGGGCGATCTTTCCATCAGGGATAAGAACATAGCAATTCATATTGGCACGTGCCGCATAGGCTGCCGCTGCGGCTGACGTATTTCCGGTCGATGCACACATGATAGATGTGCTTCCCTCTTCCAACGCTTTTGCCACCGCCATGACCATCCCCCGATCCTTGAATGATCCGGTTGGGTTTAAACCTTCATATTTAAAATACAGGTCCAAGCCAAGTTTCTTAGACAGATTATTCGCCCGAATCAGTGGTGTCCCCCCTTCATGGAGACTGATTAACGGGGTATTTTCCGTAATCGGTAAATAGTCACGATATCTTTCTAAAATGCCTGCCATTTTATTCGCCGCCTTCCACTCGATAACAACTTTTTACTTTTTCTATATAATCCACGTTTTCAAACGCCGTTAAGACATTGTTTATACATTTTTTCGAAGCTTGATGGGTAACCAAAATAAGTTCTGCCTTTTTCGGATTACTCGGATACGGTTCTTGAAGAACTTTTTCCAAGCTAATTTTTTCTTCAGCCATTAGTTTTGCGATTTGGGCTAATACACCACTTTCATCATTTACGATCAGTCGAATAAAATATTTGGCAAAAATCTCTTCTTCTCGTTTCAATTTTTTTACATTATACGGTGTTGCCATATTTCGCCCGTTAACACCAAGCTTGATGTTTTTCACGACCGTCACAAGATCAGATAAAACGGCTGTTGCGGTCGGCAGTTCACCGGCACCCGGTCCGTAAAACATCGTCTCCCCGACCGCTTCCCCGTATACATACACCGCATTAAAAACACCGTTGACATTGGCTAACGGATGCGTACTTTTTACAAACGTTGGTTCCACGCTCACTTCGATTAAGTCATCATCTTTTTTCGCAATTCCGATTAACTTCATTGTATAGCCTAATTGCTCACCGTATTTTATGTCTTCCAATGTTACTTTAGAAATCCCTCTTACAGATACATCTTCTAAATTCATACCGACATGGAAACCAAGGGAACTTAAGATGGCCATTTTCCGTGCTGCATCTAAGCCTTCCACGTCCGATGTTGGATCTGCCTCAGCATAGCCAAGCTGTTGTGCCTCCTGTAAAACCTCATCAAAAGAAGCTTGTTCATGGCTCATTTTTGTTAAAATATAGTTTGTTGTTCCGTTAACGATCCCCATTATTTTCGTAATCCGATCCGAAGAAAAACCTTCCACAATCGCATTTATAATCGGAATCCCGCCGGCGACACTTGCTTCATAAAATAGGTCACAGCCATGCTCTCGTGCTTTTTTGATGAGTTCCTCCCCATGAATCGCCATTAAATCTTTATTGGCTGTCACGATATGTTTCCCCTGTTCAATCGCTTCTAAAATATAGGTTCGTGCCGGTTCAATTCCCCCCATGACTTCAATTATGACTTCCACTTCCTGATCATAAATAAGTTCCCGGGGATCGGTTGTGACAATATCAGAATTGACAAATACCGACCGTTCTTTTTCAGGATTTCTTACTAAAATCCGACTGACTTCAATGACAGAACCCGTTTGATTAAAAAAGTCTTCTTTATATGAATCGACTAGCCGGACAACACCTGTTCCAACCGTGCCAAAGCCCATTAAGCCGACTTTAATTTTTCCATTCATGACGTTCCTCCCATTTTGCTTCTATAGTCCTCTTTTTAAATAATGATGAAAGGTTTTGCGAGTTTCATAGAGTTTTACATGTAACGATTGTTAGCTTTGACCTACGACAACCGCCCGATTAACCCCGTCTACACTTAGGAGTTCTTCTAAAAATTCAGTTGTAGTAAGCCTCATATTGGCCGTATCCATGGATAAAACAACATTGGCAATTCCTTGGAGCGGTATGCTTTGATTAATCGTAATCACATTCCCTTCTTTATCTGCCACAAATTGCAGCACTTTTGATAAAATCCCCGGTCGATGTTCCAACAATAGGGAAATGGTAATGACCTTTTGGAAAGTAGCTGCATTAAACGGAAAAATTTTATCCTTATATTTATAGTAGACACTCCGACTAATGCCCACTTGTTCAACCGCATCATGGATCGTCTTTACATTACCCGCGTCCAGCAATCGCTTTACTTCTAACGTTTTCCGAATCGAAATTGGCAAAACATCTCCTTGAATTAAATAAAATTGTTCACTCCCATGCAAACTTAGTCCTCCCAAAATATACATTTGTTTATTTATAGTGAACATTGTAGAGCATTTTCAAAAAAATTACAATCCTTTTTATTATTCATTTGTTAAAAGTTTCGTTTATTTCCTTTTGCCAACCAGAAGATTTGTTCTTCAAAAAAGTTACACTAAATTTAATATAGTACGATAAACATTTGTTTTTAATACACTATTCCTAAGTAGCAGAAAATTATGTGAATTCATCGAAAGATCAAATGTATATATTTCAATCTAAATAAGTACTAAATTAGAACGCTTTATCCTACATTGCCAAAAATGATATAACAAAAAAGTCGCAGATTGGATACTTACCTTGTGCGACTTTTTTTAAAAAAATATATAGTCCGTAGAGGGGCAAAACACAAGTTGTTAAGGGGAGTCCAGAAAGTCAAAAATTAACCGAATTTGTATTGGTTAATTGAAGTGAAGGAGGCGGCGACTCAGTGATAATGTTAGTCGCATTTATCCCTTGCGATCTATCCAATGAAAAAGCTATTCGCTTTTTCAGCTAAGATGCTTATGCTACCAAAGTGTTCCCTGCGCTGCCAAAGCATTCCTTGTCCTTGAAAAAGCTATTCGCTTTTTCTTGGTGCGATGCAAATTCAGGGAGGATTATTCAGAGTCCTCGAAAAATGCTAGTCGCATTTTCCTTCGTGCGATGCCTTTTTCGAGGATGATTGTTCAGAGTCCTGCATGAAGAGCACACATATTCGCCCAAAGCGTCGCGGCAATCAAAAAAGCTTTTATGAAGAATCATCGCGGCAGGGCAGTCACACGAGCAGACGTGAGCAGGCGCAAGAAAACGAGCATTGAGGCGGTCAAAGTCCTTCCTTTAGGGGGTGCGTCCGCCACCGAAACGAAAACCAATCAAAACTATTCTTTTAACAATAAAATTTTAGAAGTTGTACTTTTAGGACAGCCCCGACAAACCACTAGGAAATTATGCGTTAGTACTATAAGCCAGACTATCAATTTTTTTGTTCTTTCGTTTTTAGTGCAAATCGTTTTAAGTCTTCAAATTGTTGTTTTGTTAAACCGTTCTTGCCGAATTGGATGAGCTCTGGGTCATGGAAATCACTGCCACCACTTTTGCATAAATTGTATTTAACAGCAAGGTTTTTGGTTAATTCGTAATCAATTGGTTTCATTTTTGAGTGATTGATTTCAATACCTTGCAGTCCAAATTCTACGTATTTACTAATTTCACTATAATTATTATAGACACATGGATGTGCGAGTATGGCAATTCCTCCATCTCTCTGTATGGCTTTAATTCCTTCTTTTACATCTATATAACCCATTTTCAGATCAGTTTCTTTTGATGTTTTTGAGGCGAAAAGTTCTTTGTATTTCTTAGGAGTCATTTCATCAGGATATTTTTCCTTTAATGCTTGGTATATATTCATTTTAAAGACAATGTTATATTTTGAATATTTCTTAGCGTCATCATACGTAATATAGTAATTCTTTTTTTCAAGTTCTTTTATTAGTTGTCTATGGTAGTTATCACGTGATATTAGCGTGTTCGTACATAACTTCTCGACGTTGTCTACTTTATCTAACCATAAACCAAGGATATGAACCTTTTTGAAAACATCAAAATCATAGCAACTCATTTCTACACCACGAATGGTTTCTAAACCAAGTCGTTCTGCACATGCTTTCACTTCAGGCCAGTGGTTCACTGTATCGTGATCGGTAATCGCTATTGCTTGAATATTTTTTTCCTTCGCTTGTGTTAATACATCTTCAATTTCACATACACCGTCACTGTGATTTGTATGAACATGTAAGTCTGCGTAAATCATTATTTTACCCCTTTCAAATGACGGATCATTCCGTTGTTTTATAGAAATGTCCACCCGTCTCACTCATTTTTCATAGAATCTTTAAATATTTTTTAAAAATTTTTATAGAAAAATTGATACATAACACTTTAAATGGATAATTTTGGAAACTTATCATACTTTTTAACTGCAGCTTATAAAGCTTCAAATTTTAATAAGCTTATGAAATTGGAAATACTTAAATGATTGCCAATAAGTCGTCTGATTTATTGACACTAACTTTATTTACAGGGACTACATCTAAATAATCGTTACTATTAGTAATAATAATCATGGTGGTTGTATCGTAGCCCGCTTCTTTAATTTTTTCTAAATCAAATTCTACAAGTAAATCACCTTGTTTAATGCGCTGGCCTTTCTCTAAAGATGAATGAAAGTACTTCCCTTCCAAAGATACGGTATCAATTCCAATATGAATGAGTACCTCAATATCATCTTCTGTAGTTATACCAATAGCATGTCCCGTTTTAAATATGGCACTAACAATTCCATCGCATGGAGCATATAATTTTCCTTCTGAGGGTTTAATCGCTACACCTTTACCCATAATCCCACTTGCAAAGGTTTCATCTTCAACATCCTCTAATTTGATTAGTTCGCCTTTTAAAGGACTAAATAGTTTTGCATATTTTTCACCGATGTTTACGGATTTCGTAGATTCAACATTATCTTCGCTTCCATCAATAGGATCGTCGAAGCCTAAAATCCACGTTGCAAAAAAGGTTACAATCGAAGAGATGATTAAGGTTACAATCGCTAAAAATAGGTAATTCTCATCTTCAGAAATCCACATTGCTAAACTTAATAATCCAGGAGTAACGTAAATAAAAGCTTTTAATTTAACAATCCCTGCAAATAATCCAGCAACTGCTCCACCAATCATACTAGCATACATTGGTTTCTTTAATTTAAGGTTAACCCCGTACATTGCTGGTTCTGTAATACCGCCCAAAAATGCTGTCATACTGGAAGAAAAGGCCAATGATTTTAAGGCTTTATTTTTTGTTTTAAAGGATACCGCAAGTGAAGCTGCAGCTTGAGCCATGTTTGAACATAATGCAACGACACGAATAATTGGGTCAAACCCACGTTCAGCAACAAGTGATATACTTACTGGACTCAATGCTTTATGAATACCGATGGATACCAGCCATGGATAAACCATTGCTAAAATTGGAATAGCGATGAAGCCTCCATGATTGTAAATAAACATACTGCCAGCAGCTACTAAATTTGAGATAAAGTTTCCAACTGGTCCAATGACGATAAAAGTCAAAGGAACACTAAGAATAACAATTAATAAAGGCTCAGTAAAAACTTTAATCATTTCTGGTACAATTTTCTTAGCAAAACGTTCAATATAAGACATAATCCATACTGAAAGAATAGCCGGTACTAATGTTGAAGAATATTTAACTAATGAAACCCCGATTCCTAAGAATTCAACGGGTTTCTCTGCAGAAACTAATGACACCCAATCAGGATGAACCGTTACTAATCCTAAAAATGCCCCTAAATATTGATTGGACCCAAAAATCTTTGCTGCAGAAAATCCAACAAAGCCAGGCATAAAGTAAAAACCTGTATCAAAGATAAAATTCAAGATCATATACGTTTGTGATTCTTTTGCCAGGACACCTAGCATGGTCAGAACAAGTAATAACACTTTTCCCATCCCACATCCAGCAAGTAATGGAATAACAGGAGCAATAGAACCTGTTATTGAACCGATAATTTTATCAAAAACGGATCTATCATCTTTTTCCTTTTTATCTGGTTTTGTGTTAATATTTGCTATTTTAACCAGATCATTATAGACAAGGTCTACATTATTCCCAATTACTAATTGGTACTGTCCACCCTTTTTAACTAAAGACAGAACCTCTTTTATCGCTTTGACTTCTTCATCATTAGCCTTAGATTCGTCTTTTAAGGTAAATCGCAATCTTGTAGCACAATGAACGACAGAAATGATGTTGTTTTTTCCACCGACAGCCTTAATAATTTGTTTTGATAGATTTTCATATTTCATTGTTTTACCCTCCATTATTTATAAAATCTTTATCCAATGAAGGTTTAGCCAACTGAATGTTACTACCCATCAATTCTAGAAGTGTTTTCAATCCATCACCCCCCTTAATAGCTTTCAATTGTTTATTTTAAAATCCTTGCAATATGAATGGTTAAATACAAAATTTCATCGTTATCCAACAAATAACCGTATTTTTGTTCAATGAATTTTTTTATTTTTAGGGAACATAAATAAGGTTCTACGTATTTTTCTTTAATGATTTCTAATAAATCATTTTCTAAAGAATGTTTGGTATTACTAGTTTGTGAAAAAATCCGGTACCCAAAAAATTTCAAATGAGTAATAAATCGATGATAGGCAAGTGATTCTATATCAAAGTCCAATGAAAAATGATATTTAACAATATTGACAATTTGCTGTATGAACTGGGTAATTTCATAAACGTTATGCATATCATCTGCCATTTCCGAACTGACAATATGCATCGCAATAAAACCGGCTTCATCCTCTAACATGGAGATACCTGTTTCTTCTTTAATTAACATTAGAGCCTCTAGCCCAATTTCAAATTCCTTTTTATATAAATGTTTAATTTCCCATTGTAATTTATTTCTTAAAGGAAGACCTTGGTGATAACGTTGGACACTGGAATAAATGTGATCCGTTAGAGAGATATAGATACTATCATTCAATGGTATTTCTAACTTTTCTTTGGCCATATAGATGATTCTTTCCGATAATTTAATAAATTCGATTGGTATTTTATCAATCATTTCAATCAGTCGATTTTGTATAGTCTTCGAGTCTACGGAAAACGTTTTATAAACCTTGCTCGGATCAATGGGATCTCCGGTTTTCTTTTGATAAGCAATACCTTTCCCCATTACAATTATTTCCTTATGATTGCTATCCTTCGTAATAACCGCATTATTATTAAGAATTTTCTTTATAATCATAATCACCTCTCCTTTCTGTATATAAATAAAAAAACCTATTTACAGGTATATAAAATATGCCTGTAAATAGGTTTTGTGTAGCGCTGATCCTTGCTATAACAATCCTATCAAGATAAATTTAAGTTTAATTAACTTTTTCAATACAGTTTAAATTTAACATGTTTCTGCTAATTCGTCAACCGCTTACAAAATATTTTTGGTGTATGACACAACAGTGATGTAAAAATTACTTTATTATTATGATTGGTATTTTTAAAAAAGAAAATAGACCGATATAAAATATAGACGGATGAAAATAAAGTCCGCATCCATTTGTGATTATTTTTACAATTTATTATTTTAGGGGAGGGTTATGGATGAAATTATTCCAGTTTAAAAGTATAAAAACTAAAATTCTTTTATCCTTTTTGACGATTATTGTGTTAATGGTCATTTTAAGCATATTAAATATGGTATCCATGAACACCATTAACAAAAAAACGGAAAATATTCTCGATCAGCAGTTGGCCTTGTTAGTTATCGATGAACAGCTTGCCGAAAATATGGCGTCGAGAGTTTCCTTACTACAGTCTTTCCTTTTATCAGACAACGCGTTATATCGGGAAGAATATGAAAAAGGGATCGATGCGAGTATCGAGCTTGAAAATCGGGCTGTAGACCTATCCGATTCCGATGAGCTCAAGCAGCTGATTGACCGGAAAGTAGAATGGGGGAAAATGACCGATGAAGTTCTTACCCTTTACGACCAAGGCAAGAAAGATCAAGCTATGAAATTAATGATTGAAAAAGTGGTCCCTATTAGTCAAACTTTAATTAGTGATTTTAATCATATGGCACAATATCGGGGAGAACTTATGCAAAACTTGGGACAAGAATCGACCCAAACCGGAGAACAAGTATTTCTGATTGCTATTATAGGTTCACTTATCGGAATTGTGGTTGGTCTCATTTTTGCTTTTCTAAATACTTCATCCATTGCAAAACCACTTAAACAAGTAACGAGCCGAATGAAATTAATGGCGAAGGGTGATCTAAGTTCAAAGCCGTTTGAAACAAATTTACGGGATGAAATTGGTCAATTAATGGTAGCGACCAATGAAATGAACAGTCAAATTCAAACGATGTTAAAAGAAATGGCCCAAGTAGCCGAAACCGTTTCAAGTCAAAGTGAGGAATTATCTCAAGCGGCAAGTGAAGTCAAAACCGGTTCCGATCATATTGCAGTAACGATGGGTGAACTGGCTTCCGGCTCCGATTCTCAAGCAGCCAGAACAACAGAAATTTCTTCGATAGCAAATGGATTGGTATATACCATCCAGCAGGTTAATGAAGGAGGAATAGAGATCGGGGAAACCTCAAATTCTGTGCTGGAAATGACGAATGAAGGCAAGAGATTAATGGAAGCTTCAACAAATCAAATGTCAAACATTAACCAAATCGTCCAAGATTCTGTGGAAAAAATGGAGCACCTAAACATCTTATCGGGAGAGATTTCGAAATTAGTCGTTGTCATTAAGGAAATTGCCAACCAAACAAACCTGTTGGCACTAAATGCAGCCATTGAAGCAGCCAGAGCCGGAGAACAAGGAAAAGGGTTCGCTGTTGTTGCTGATGAAGTCAGAACGCTCGCAGAACAAGTGGCTGTATCAGTTACCAATATCACAAGCTTTGTTACCAATATCCAAAGCGAAACCCGCTTAGTGGCAGACTCTCTGCAAGCCGGATACCGGGAAGTGGAAAAAGGAACGGATCAAATTATTATGACCAATGAAACATTTCAAAAAATAAACGACATGGTCACACATATGGTCAAACGGGTTGAAACAATTACATCAGACTTAGCAGCCGTTACGGAACGAAGTCATGAGTTTAATCGTTCAATCCAGGAAATTGCCGCAGTAACCGAAGAAAGTGCGGCCGGTATTGAAGAGGTTGCAGCGATGACCCAACAAACAAACAGCTCAATAGAAGATGTAGCGACCAGTTCTGCTCAGCTCGCCCAACAAGCAGAAAAACTTAATAATATGGTTCAACGTTTCAAACTGGCTGGCTAACCCTTAAAGCCAATTGGACTGTCCGATAAAAAGAATCCCCTAATGGGTGCAGCCTTTAATTATCAAAAAATCGACACCTCCTCCTATCTATTAAAAACACGAACGGGGCTGCCGTAAGTCAAAAAAATGACTTTCCGGACAACCTCGTTTGCTTATTTAGATGCAAATTTTTCAATGATTTTATCCATATTTAACTGACTTGTATCCGACACGAGATAGTCTGCTTCATGCAAGTGTTCAGAATCACCAATTCCGACAGAAAACATCCCAGCTCGATTAATGGCTTCGATGCCTGCAGCAGAATCTTCCACACCAATACAATCCGCATACGCAAATCCAAAATAATCTGCAGCAACAGTAAACGTTTCAGGATCCGGTTTTCCTCGTTTTACTTTTGCAGCATCAACCATATAATCAAAGTAATTTGTCAATCCAAGCCGATTAATCACAACCGGGGCATTTTTACTTGCCGAACCGAGGGCAATTTTTATCTTATTTTCTTGAATTTCTTTTAGTAATTTTTCTATCCCCGGTAAAATATCTTTTGGTGTAATTTGATTAATTAATGTTTTGTAATATTCATTTTTTTGTGTGGCCAACTGTTGTTTTTCTTCCATTGACATCGTTAATAGTTCGGGTTTTAAAGCTAAAATTTTTTCTAATGAGTCCATGCGACTAATCCCTTTTAATTTTTCGTTAAATTGCCTGTCAATGGTTACACCGAGTGATTGGGCCAGTTGTTTCCACGCCAAATAATGATATTCAGCTGTATCAGTTATCACGCCGTCCAGGTCAAAAATAAATAGTTTTGGATATTTCGTCATTTTTTCTATTCCTTTCTTTTAAGATTCATTACTTTTTTCCATGTAGGAAAAACTTTTCTTTATAATGGTTTTACACTGTCTCGTTCAATAATTTTATAATCAACAACAACCTGCTTTCCTTTCGCGCGACCTTCCATAATTTCTTGAAGATGAAGTGCTGCTTGTCTACCCAATTCAAAAAAGTTTTGCTGAACAGTGGTAATCGGCGGTTGGGTAAATTCCGTTATTGGAATATTATCAAAACCGGTGACTGAAACATCTTCCGGAATTTGTAAACCTGCTTCTTTGATTGCTTTCATGACGCCAATTGCCATAATATCACTAAATGCAATTATAGCTGTTGGTCGATGTTTTTCCAAATACTTTTTTGTCTCTTCATAGGCTGCCTGTTCCAAAAACTGCCCGTATAAGATATCTCCTTCATGTAATTGGAGACCAAAGGCGGCAAAGGCTTCTCTTACACCACGCAATCGTTCATTGTTAACATAAGCCGCTTTTTTACCGGCCATAATTGCTATCCTACGGTGATTTTGTTCTAATACCAACTCGGTTATTTTGCGACTTGCTTCAATATTATTAATCGATACATTTCCGATCAATGGTATATGATTATTTAAATGGAAATCGATGAGTACGCAAGGGATATTTGTATTAATCAACTCTTTAAAATATGGATCGTCCGTTCGAATTCCTTGTAAGATGGTACCGCCAATATTTCGTTCTCGACAAAATTGTGCATAACTTTTCCGTTTCTGTTTATTTGAGTCAATTAAATAGATGGCCAACTCATACTCTTTCTCCTCTATGGCTGTGTATACACCTTTAAAAACCTCAATGGAATTCACGCTATCTTTTTGGCTACTGTCTAAAATTCCTGACGTGATTAGGCCAATCAGGGCAGTTAACCATTTCGTAATTTTCAATGAATTTTTCAGAAATTGATTTACTTTCCCCTCATGTCTGTTTAAGATTAAGGTAAAGATAAATTTGGTAAAAGAGTTTATACTAATAACAGGAGGGATTCTTTATGAAAGACTTAATCGATCGAATTTTTACATTAGGGTTAGGTATTGCTGCGGTAAGCAAAGAACAAGCAGATAAAATTATTGATGAGCTCGTGGAAAAAGGAAATATGGCAAAGACGGAAGCTACCGATATTATCGATGAATTAATGAAAAAAGGAAAAGAAGCACAAGAAAAATGGGAAACTACAGTGGAAGAAAGAATAAACCAAGCGGTGCAAGAAAGTAAACTTGTATCAAGACAAGAATTTGAAGAATTAAAAAAGCGGGTTGAAGCTTTAGAAGAAAAGTTGTTAAATAAAGACAACGAATAAAAGTAAACCTTTAATCAGTGGGGGTTTCCCATCCCCACTGATTGTCAGTTAAATCAATCGGAAAATTGGCTTCCAGTTTTGCTTCAATGAATTACCCAAAGCGGGGAGATTTTGTGACCACTAGTGCAATATAAATATAATACTTTAATGTCATTCGAGGTGGAATAAATGATTGGAAAACGCTTGAAGTATGCCCAAAGATATCAAGAAATCCTGACAGCCCTGTTGAAAAACGGGCTTGGTTTTGTCGTCAAAGATTTAGGATTACTTGGTTTTAAAAGAAAGGCTGAAGCGGATTCCACCATGTATTCCAAAAGCATCGCTGAACGGATCCGATCGGTTCTTGAAGAATTAGGACCTACCTTTGTCAAACTCGGGCAATTGGCTAGTACCCGAGTTGACCTCATACCTGAAAACATTATTAAAGAGTTGGAAAAACTGCAAGACAATGTAGCACCGATTCCCTTTAGTGATGTTGAAAAAATTATCGAAAAGGAACTGGGGCAACCGGCTAATGATTTATTTTTAGAAGTGAATGATCGACCGATTGCATCGGCTTCGATTGGCCAAGTCCACTATGGCAAACTTCCCACCGGACAAGAGGTTGCTATTAAAGTCCAACGACCAAATATTGAGGAAAAAATTGACATTGATTTACAAATATTGAGTGATCTAACCAATCTCATGGAAGAAAAATTGGAATGGGCCAACAATTACCGTATCTCGGAAATCGTAGAGGAAGTATCAAGATCATTACGACTTGAACTTGATTATACTGTAGAAGCATGGAACGGTGAAAAGATTGCACGCCAATTGAAGGAACATCCAAATTACATAATCCCTTCGATTCACTGGGAATATACAACCAAAAGAATATTAACGATGGATTATATTTCCGGCACCAGGCTTCGTGATTATGCAAAAAACGCATCAGAAGCTGAAAAAAAATTAGTTGCTAAACAATTTGTTGAATGTATGTTTCAACAAATTTTTATCGACGGCTTCTTTCATGGCGACCCTCACCCCGGAAATTTGTTCGTCCTTCCCGACAAACGAATGGCTCTGATTGATTTCGGTATGATTGGACGCTTATCACCAAGTATGAAAAATGATTTAGCCTCCGTGATTATCGCTTTGAAAAACAGGGATATAAACGAGGTTATTTTTCTTTTTTTAAAACTAGGTCAAAGCTCCGAGCCGATTGATAATGATCAAATCTATGCGGATATTGAAGTTTTAATTGAAATGAATATGGACATTCCCTTACAGCAAATTAGTCTGGCTAACTTGATAAATAACTTAATGGAAATTTCATTCAAATATCGGGTTCGGATGCCGGCTGACCTGACAATTCTCGCTAAGACATTACTAACAATGGAAGGGATTCTTTCCCATCTAGATAAAGATTTATCAATTATCGATATGGCACAACCTTTTGGTGAAAAACTGATTCGTGAACGTTTGAAACCATCAAAAATTATGAAAGAAACCCGGCATAAGCTTAGGGAGATTCAAACATTTCTAACCCAGTTAATGAAATCGGGTAGTTCGATTACGAAGGACGGCAAAATCCATGTAGAAATTTCTGTCCCGGAAGTGAAAAATTTATCAAAAAAATTAGATCGGGTTACGAACCAATTATCGTTTAGTATTATTCTCCTTGCTTTTAGTATTATGATGGTCGGTTTAGTTGTTGGGGCATCAATATCAAATGTAAAAACGTTTCTTTGGAATTTTCCTGTTGTAGAAGTCGGCGGGGTTGTTGCAACTTTAATGTTTCTTTGGCTGCTTTTTTCAATTTTTAGGCATGGAAAGTTTTAAATAGAGGTTTCGAAAAAATTTGCGGGACTCAGTTATATATTTAACAAACCAATTCGCTGATTCTTACAATGAGAGCATTAAGTACCAACTGTTCCAATTAACCAATCTGCAGTTTCGGACAAATTTTGATCAGATAAAGGTCAGGTGATGGTACCTGACCTTATTTTTATTTCATATAAAAGAAAGAGCGTAACGTAACCACCTAATCCCAATGAGACTAGTCTTTCACGGTATAACGAACCAAAATATTTTGCCCATGTTCATTTTCATAATATTCAATGGTAACTGTTGTATCTTCTGCAATTTTCTCCCATTCGTCAGTTGTGTCCGGATCAATTTGTAAGGTTAAATATTCTTGCCCATCTTTTACTTCAATCGTGTGTGGATCGGCCAAACCTGTATAAATTACATCTTTTTTAATTAAATCTAAATCTTCCACATTGGTAGTCGAACCGCTTTCATCCGTATTACTTGTCCCATTCTCTTCATCAGTTTTAGAAGAGTTTTCACTTTCATCCACCGAACTATTTTGGTCATTTTCTTTATTGCTATTATCTGTTGTCTTTTCTTCGGCAGTATGTTCATTCTTTGCTTTGTCTTTTGTTTCTGCAGTTCCACATGCACTTACAAATCCAATGAGTATGATACTTATCAAAAGTGACAACCACTTTCTTCCTTTCATTTTCCCACCTCACAATAGAGTTTGATGCTCCACAGGAAAAGAATAAGTTTTTTAATATCAATTGTCAAATGCAATATCAGTAATGACGGTTACATCATTGTGCAATTTTAAAACAGAAGCCGGGAAGCTTTCATCAATTTCGTCCGATAAAAGCCGTTTGAAAGCCTCCATTTTTGCTTGTCCGGAAACGAGCAATAAAATTTTTCGACTCTCCATAATTGTTTGAATACCTACCGTTACTGCATGGGTCGGTACCTCATCCATTGAAGAGAAAAATCGAGAATTGGCCTTCCGGGTACTTTCTGTTAATTGGATGATATGGGTTCTACTGGAAAAGGATGTGCCCGGCTCATTAAAACCTATATGCCCGTTTTGACCAATTCCTAAAATTTGCAGATCAATTCCACCCTTTTCCTTAATTAATTCTTCATATCGTTCGCATTCTTTCATCATGTCTTCTGCTTTACCATTTGGAATAAATGTATTTTCCGGCGAAATATCAATATGATTAAATAAATGTTGGCGCATGAAATATAGATAACTTTGTGGGTGACTACCTTCAAGACCGACGTATTCATCGAGATTAAACGTACAAATTTTGCGGTAACTCGTTCCATTTTTCGCATGATCGTCAATCAATTCATTATATAATCCAATCGGAGTTGATCCGGTTGCCAGACCAAGTACTGCATTTGGCTTATTTTGAACCGTTTCAATAACAATTTTTGCTGCCCTTTCACTTAACTCCTGATAATTACCTACATTTATAATTTTCATTTGTAGAATTCACTCTCCTTTAAACGCAATTCCCCCGCGACAGATCGTTAAAATTGGGTCATATTTTTCATTTAAAACGACAAGATCAGCATCTTTTCCTGCCTCAATAGAACCTTTTCGATGGTGCAATCCAAGTTCTTTTGCCGGATTCATTGTCACCAATTTGACCACTTCCGGTAAGGTTAGGTTGGCAAATTTCATTACATGTTTGACTCCGTGATTTAACTTTAAAATACTTCCGGCTAACGTACCATCTTCCAGAGTCGCTTTTCCGTCCGAAACAAAAACCTTCTGTCCGCCCAGTTCCGATTCCCCATCCGGCAGCCATTTTGCACGCATTGAGTCGGTAATTAAAACTGCATGGTCTAAGTCCTTTAAACGAAAAACAAGATCAATCATTTTTGGATGAACATGAATACCATCAGCAATTAATTCCACTGTTAATTCCTTAAGTAATAAAGCTCCTCCTGCAGTTCCGGGTTCCCGATGGTGCAGGCCTCTCATACCGTTAAAAAGATGCGTGACATGACTGGCTCCTGCTTCAACTGCCGCCACTACATCCTGAAAATTCGCATCACTATGACCGATTGAGGCAATGACTCCGTGTTCGGCAAGATGTTTTACTAAGGCAATTCCATTTTCTTGGTCAGGAGCCAAAGTCACAATCCGGATCGTGTTCTGAGCGAGTTCTTGCCACTCATCAAATTGGCTCGGACTCGGCAGTAAAATAAATTCTTCCGGTTGTGCCCCTTTTCTTTTCGGATGAATAAAAGGTCCTTCCAAATGGATGCCAACTATCTCTGCCTGCCCTGTTCGATTTTCGGTAGAATGAATGAACTCACCGGCATTTTTTAGGGCTGCTTCAATTGCTTGCTTTGATTGAGTCATCGTTGTTGCAAGAAAAGCCGTTGTGCCTTCTTTTACTAAATGTTGTGCAATCTTATTTAACGCATCAGGTGTCGCATCCATGGCATCTGCTCCGCCAGCACCATGAATATGCTCATCAATAAATCCCGGAACGATCGTCATCGTCTTTGGATAGCTCAAAACTTCACCTGAAAATGAAGTTGGCATGTTCGATACGGGACCGACCTCTTTAATTTTTTCACCCTCTATTAAAACATAATGGTCCTCCCTTAGTTCTTCACCGATACAAACCGTTCCTGTAAGAATGTATTGCATATGATTCACTCACCTTTACAAGTAATTTTGAACTGAAATAATGTTGAATTTCATATTGATTTTTTAAAATGCGTGTTCAAAAGGAGGGTAAAAAGATTTAGCAAGTTAAGCAACATATCATTTAAAAAATAGCATGCTGACGTAGTATTGAAAGTAATTTATCCTTGAGTTGTTGAGATTCCGCTTCACTTTTTCCATTCCTTGCCTGCATCTACTTAAAGTAATTTGTTCACGACTGCTTTTGATGTTAAATCTTTATTTTTTGCAGACTCCTTGGCAGTTTGTTTAAAATATTCCACATAAAGAATATCTAATAGATATAGTTGTGAAATTTTTGCAGTCAGGCTGCCGCCTTGTAGAGGGCCTTCATCAGCAGCAGTAATGAAAATTACATCACTATAAGTTGTTAGTGGTGATTTAGCATACCGGGTAAGAGCAACAATTTTCGCATGTTTATCTTTTGCAACTTTCGCCAATTCAATTATATCTTTCGTTGAACCTGAATACGAAATGATTATCGCAACATCGTTTTCCGTCATTAACGCCGCATTCATCATTTGTAAATGAGAGTCAACAGAGCACTCTGTTTTATTGGTTATTCTCATAAATTTATTTTTTGCATCCAAAGCGGTAATTAATGACGAACCAACGCCGAAAAAATAAATCCGGTGAGCCTGTACCATCCAATGAACCACTTTTGCTATTTCTTCTTTTTGGATAAACTGGGATGTTTCTTTCAATGCTTGAATATTTTTTGTTAATATTTTAGAAGATATATCCTCAAGTGAATCCGTTAACGAAACGTCATTATAAAGACTGATCATATCCTGTTCACTTGATAAACTGTGAGCTAACACAATTTTAAACTCTTGGTATCCTTTTAAGTCCAAACTTTTACAAAAACGAAATATGCTGGACTCACCGACATCACAGGCGATAGCTAAATCGGTAATCGACATGTACATGACATCTTGCATATTTTTTAATATATAATCAGCTACCTTTTTTTCCGTATTTGTAAACGTATTGTATCGCGATTTTATTAGTGAAAAAATATGAGTAGCACCCAACAAAAAATCCTCCTAATTGTGAGTCTCCCGGGATTCCGAGACCGCTTGAATAAATCTTTTGGTTATTTCCATTGGTCGAGTAATAGCTGATCCAACTACTGCAGCATGAACACCTAATTCCATGATTTTCTTTAATTGATCGGGACTTGAAATACCGCCTTCAGCAATAACAGGATTCGGACAATCTTGAACAAGGCTTTTAATCATTTGATAGTTAGGTATTTCCTCATTTTTTGTATAGCCAGTATAGCCGCATAATGTGGTTCCAATCCAGTCAAAACCTATTTGAGCTGCTAACATTCCTTCTTCATAAGTAGAACAATCCGCCATAAATAGCTGATTTGGATATTTTTCTCTTATTTTCGGAAAAAATTCTTTTATCGTGGTTCCGTCCGGCCTTACTCGATCTGTAGCATCTAATGCGATTACATCTACTCCTTCATTGACTAGAAGTTCGATTTCCTTTATGGTCGGAGTAATAAATACCTCACTGTTTTCATAATCTTGCTTAATAATTCCAATGATGGGCAGGTTGACATTTTTTTTAATTTCACGTATATCCTCCAGGCCGTTTGCTCGTATTCCTTTTGCGCCTCCCAACATCGCCGCATAAGCCATCCGCCCCATTATATAGGGACTGTGTAGAGGTTCTCCCGGCAGTGCTTGGCAAGAAACAATTAAACTTCCTTTAATTTGATCAAAAAGCGCTACTTCCTTCTTCAACCCAGACATCTCCAATTGTGATTTTGTTTTTTAGTTATATATTATCTTGTGAAGTAATTTTCAAATATAGTATAACATAGAAGTAGTCGATTTTAAAAATAATTTCCATGTTTTTTATTTTTTTTGGAAAAAATTTTTACCATATTGCTTCAGTCAGTGGGAAAATCACATCCCACTAATTGATGGTTGAACGAATTGGAGGCAAGTGAAAACCCCGACACGACATTTTACAGGCAAGCAGAAAATCCCACTCCCACCTATCCTCTTTGTAGTCCGCTTGGTGTCGAGGTGCTTGACTACGACTCTTTTCTTGATGGGGGATTTCTTGACTTGCCGTAAAGTTAAAAAAATGATTACAACCCTAATCGTTGTTCAATTTTATTCGTCTTTCTCTTTAAAGTTTCAACTTCTTTAAACAGAAGATTTATATCTGATTCTGTCTCTTGGTTTTGGATTCTCATTTCTTTTCGAATGTCTCTAAAATTTTCCGAAAATAAGGTAGTATGATGCTTGATTAAATTTTTTATTTCCAGTTGGCCTTCTTCTAACTTATCAAGACGGCCATCGACTTTATCAAACCGTTTATCCATGCTATTCAGACGGCCATCCACATCGTCAAACCGTTTA
>JAAROH010007800.1_pt1 | contig 32599 bp, 32 predicted proteins | sample 7248631 | NCBI WGS metagenome assembly JAAROH01 (sample SAMN09772309, study PRJNA484901) | compost metagenome | isolation source: Vermicomposting unit | place: India | reverse complement strand
AAATAAATGTTGGAGTACATTTTTTTATGCACCCCAACATTTATTATAGATCCTTTTTATTAACAATTAAAGGGTAAGAATTATTTGTATAAGTATTTAAACTAGTTTCCATAATAATTAAGTCATATCCTTAATCAATTCTTTTCAAAAGGATTTTATGTATCCCCATTCATAAAAAGGTAATTTATTTTTAATAATAAAAATAAAATAATAGTTGCGAACGCAATAGAATTGTGGTATTTTAAAAGTGTACTAAATTACTAGGAATTAAATAAAAGGAGAAATGTCTATGGAAGGAAAGTTTTTATGGATAAATAATCTACATGTAAAAGTTGGAGAAAAGGAAATATTGAAAGGATTAAATTTAGAAGTTAATAAAGGAGAAATACATGTAATCATGGGACCCAATGGTGCAGGTAAGTCTACTTTGGCCAATGTACTTATGGGAAATCCCAAATATGAAATTACTGAGGGAGACTTGTATTTCCTAGGTACTAGAATAAATGACTTAAAGGCAGACGAAAGAGCTAAGTTAGGAATATTTATGTCCTTCCAGTATCCAGAAGAGATACCTGGAATAACTGTAGAAAACTTCTTGCGATCAGCAAAAATTGCCTTGGAAAATAAGCCAATTAAATTGATGCAATTTAAGAGGAATTTAAAGGAAAAGATGAACTTATTGGATATGAAAGAAGAGTATGCCTCCAGATATTTAAATGAAGGTTTTTCTGGAGGAGAAAAGAAAAAGAGCGAAATACTTCAGCTATTGATGTTAAATCCAAAATTGGCAATTTTAGATGAAACTGATTCTGGATTAGATGTGGATGCAGTTAAAATTGTTGCAAAAGGTGTAGAACAGTATAAAACTGATGAAAATTCCATTATCATCATTACTCACCACAGAAATATTTTAGATTATTTGAGACCTGATTATGTTCATTTCCTCATGGATGGAAGAATAGTTAAAACAGGAGATGAAAGCTTAATAGAAGTAGTAGAAAGAGAAGGTTTTGAAATATTGAAGAATTAGAGAGGATGGAAGTGGTTATATGGAGGAAAGAAGAAAGACTTATGTAGAGGATTTGGATCGCAGCATATATGATATAAGAAATGAATTCAAGTATAGCTATAAAACAGATAAGGGATTAACCCCTGAAATAGTAAAGGACATTTCTTGGAGAAAAAATGAACCTAAATGGATGACTGAATTCCGACTAAAATCCTTGGAAATCTATAATAAGTTGGATGTTCCCGTATGGGGACCTAATTTAGATGACTTGGATATAGAGAATATAGTGGCCTATGTTAGACCAAATACTGATATGAAATATAGTTGGGATGAAGTACCTGAAGATATAAAGAAAACTTTTGAGCGTTTAGGTATACCAGAAGCAGAGCGTAAATCTTTAGCAGGTGTAGGAGCTCAGTACGATTCAGAAGTAGTATACCACAATCTGAAAGAAGATATGGCAAAGCAGGGAGTAATCTATACAGATATGGAGACTGCTGTTAAAGAGTATCCAGATGTAATAAGGAAATATTTCATGACAGTAGTACCACCTCATGATCACAAGTTTGTAGCACTTCATGGGGCAGTATGGTCTGGCGGTTCTTTTGTTTATGTTCCTAAGGGTGTCAAGGTGGAAATCCCTTTGCAATCCTATTTTAGGTCCAATGCACCTGGGGCAGGTCAATTTGAGCATACTCTGATTATAGTAGATGAGGGAGCTTTTCTTCACTTTATTGAAGGATGTTCTGCCCCTAAATATTCAGTAAACAATCTTCATGCTGGATGTGTTGAACTTATAGTGAAAAAAGGAGCAAGGCTAAGATACAGTACTATCGAGAACTGGTCTAAGAATATGTATAATCTTAATACTAAAAGAGCTATTGTTGAAGAAGATGGAACAATAGAATGGGTTTCAGGTTCCTTTGGCTCTAAAGTATCCATGTTGTACCCAATGAGCGTGCTAAAAGGTAGAGGTGCTAAAGCTGAATTTACAGGCATTACCTTTGCTGGAAATGGTCAATATTTGGATACAGGAGCTAAGGTAGTTCATGCTGCACCCTATACAACATCAAACATTAATACCAAATCCATATCCAAGGATGGAGGGGTTGCAGTATATAGAGGATGTCTAGTTATAAATTCTAATGCTCACCATTCAAAGGCTACAGTTTCCTGTGAGTCCTTGATGTTGGATAACAAATCCAAATCAGATACAATACCTGTAATAGATATAAGAAATGATGAAGTGGATATTGGACATGAGGCAAAAATTGGTCGTATAAGCGAAGAAGCCATATTCTATTTGATGAGCAGAGGAATTAGCGAAGAAGAAGCCAGAGCAATGATAGTAAGAGGATTTGTTGAGCCAATAGCTAAAGAATTGCCTCTAGAATACGCAGTAGAGATGAACAACTTAATCAAGCTAGAGCTTGAAGGAACCATAGGATAAGGAGGGATAGCTTTGAGCATACAGATTAATGATGAATTGAACATGATTCCTGTAAAGACATATAGATGGCTCAACGTAAACTATTTAAAGATGGATGAAGTATTTGATAAGGAAATAAAGCCCTATACCAAGAAATATGTGGATGAAGTAAATTCTGATAGTTTACTCATTGGAAGAACAAACAATATAATTTCTTTAAATCATATGGATGATTTTAAGGATGAAATAGATTATGGCGTATCTAAAAAGATGGTACAGATGGCAGAAAGGTTAAACAACTCGGGAATATTTGCCACCGTAAAAAGAGAAAAAGTTATCCATGAGCCTATAAGAATTGGATATCAATTGGATGATAAAGAGGATGTGTTAATAGACAACAACATAATCATTGCAGAAGAGAACAGCCAAGCAACCTTTGTAATAGACTATTATACAGAATCAGATGTGAAAGCCTTCCACAATGGGGCTTTGAAGATATATGCAAAGCCTGGCTCACATGTTAAAGTCATAAAAATCCAGAGGATGAACGATAACTCATATCATTTTGATTCAAATGTGGCTATTGTGGAAAATGGCGCAAATGTTAGTTTCGTTCAAGTAGAGTTTGGATGCAAAAAATTGGTAACCAATTATATTAGCAACCTTAAGGATGAAAGCGAATCTAATATCCATTCCATATATTTGGGAGATAAGGATAGAGAATTGGATTTAAGCTATTTAATGAATCATATTGGAAGAAGAAGTATTAGCAATATGGAAATTAAAGGTGCTTTAAAGGATAGGGCTAAGAAGATATTTAAAGGCACAATAGATTTTAAGCTAGGCTCCAGCAAATCAATTGGCAGAGAAGAAGAGTCAGTAATTATTTTTGATAAGGATGTAAAAGCCAATGCTGTTCCTTTGCTTCTTTGTAATGAAGAAGATGTAAATGGGCAACATGCTGCTAGTGCAGGAAGGGTAGACGAGGATAAGTTGTTTTATGTTATGAGCCGTGGCTTTAGCAAAGCTGAAGCTATGAAGCTAATTGTTGAAGCATCCTTTAATCCTGTAATAGACAATATACCTTTTGAAGATATACAGGATATCATCAGAGATGAAATTCACAACAGATTAGTTATGGAGGGTAGCAGATGAAAGAGTTTGATGTAGAAAGAATTCGCAAGGATTTTCCTACTCTTTCTGTACTAGTTAACGGGAAACCATTAGTATATTTGGATAATGCTGCTACTACCCACAAGCCATTACCAGTGCTGGATGCTATGAAGAATTATTATTACAAGTTCAATGCTAATCCTCACAGGGGTGCCCATTATTTAGGCGTATTAGCTACAGAGATGTATGAAAATGCTAGGGAGAAGGTAAGAAAGTTCATAAATGCAAGGTCAACTAGAGAAATAATCTTTACAAGAAATACAACAGAATCCCTTAATCTAATAGCCTATTCCTATGGAATGAAGTTTGTTGAAAAAGGCGACGAAATAGTAATTTGTATATCAGAACATCACAGCAATATTGTTCCATGGCAAAAAATTGCAAAACTTAAAGAGGCTAAATTAAAGTATATGTATTTAAATGATGATTTTAGGCTTGATATGGAAGAAGTATACGCTAAAATAACGGATCGAACTAAAATTGTAAGTATTGCTCAAATGTCAAATGTATTAGGTACAATTTATCCTGTAAAGGAAATCATAGAATATGCTCACTCTAAAGGAGCTATAACTATTGTAGATGGAGCTCAAAGCGTCCCTCATATGAAAGTAGATGTACAGGATATGGATGCAGATTTTCTTGTATTTTCAGGCCATAAGATGTTAGGTCCAATGGGAATTGGAGTATTATATGGGAAAGAAGAAATACTTGAGAATATGCCTCCATTTTTGATGGGAGGAGATATGATCGAATATGTAGAAGAGCAAAACACTACTTTTGCTGAACTTCCACATAAATTTGAAGCAGGTACTCCAAATGTGGAAGGGGCCGTAGGGCTTGCTGCAGCTATTGATTATTTAAATGAAATTGGATTGGATAATATAAGCAAATACGAAAAGGAATTAACCGCCTATGCTTTGGAAAAATTAAAAGATATACCTTACGTGAAGATATATGGGCCAACAGATTTGGAAAATAGGGGAGCTGTGATATCTTTTGAGCTTGAAGGCTGCCATCCTCATGATGTCTCAACAATAGTTGATACCTATGGAGTAGCTCTAAGAGCAGGGCATCACTGTGCACAACCCTTGATGAAATTTTTGAAAGCCCCTGCTACATCAAGAGTTAGCTTTTATTTCTACAATACTAAATCTGAAATAGATGTGTTTATAGATAGTTTGTTAAAAGTAAGGAAGTGGTTAGGTTATGGATCTTAATCAATTATATACAGAACTTATACTAGAACACAGTCAAAATAGCGAAAACAAAAGGCATATAGACCATGCCAACTGTTGTGAAAGGGGTTATAATCCCAGCTGTGGAGATGATATAACATTAGAGCTAGTTTGTAATGGTGATATAATAGAAGACGCCTCCTATACAGGAAATGGATGTGCCATCTCCCAAGCTTCCACATCCATTATGATCGATTTAATAAAGGGAAAAACTAAGGAAGAAGCAGAAAAGTTAGCAGATACATTCCTATCTATGATAAAAAAAGAAATAGAAGATGATGAAGAATTGGAAATATTAGAAGATGGGGTAGCTTTTAAAAATATTTCCAACATGCCAGCAAGAGTAAAATGTGCAACCCTTGCATGGCATACATTAAAAGAAATTATTAGAAAGAATTTTTAAGGGAGCCTTTGGTCTCCCTTAATTTATGCTAATAGAAATTAAAACAATATGGGAAATAGTACGACAATTGAATAATATTATTCATGATGAATTTTCATTTGAATAATTTTATTTACTAATTGCAGTTGAGTATGATATAATCTTAATGTTGTTAGCACCTCATATTTTTTAATCTGTTCTAGAGTGACAAGTATAATGTATTACACACCTCTAAAGTAGAACCCATATTTTATTATTCCTAATAATGTACAGCTAAAGTAAATGATTGCTGAAATATAATAGTTGAAGGGAGGAAAAAATTTGAGCTTATTAAAGGAAAAGTTTAAAGAAGTATCTGTATCTGTATTGCCAATAACTATACTAGTAATAATATTGCACTTAACGCTAGTTCCGCTTGAAGGGGATATGCTTGGAAGGTTCATATTAGGGTCATTGTTGGTAATTCTTGGATTGGGAATTTTTTTACTTGGTGTAGAACTTGGAGTAACTCCCATTGGCAATCTAATGGGTGAGACTATTGCTAAGAGTAATAAAATATTAATAGTTGTAATATCTTCTTTTATATTAGGCTTTTTAGTTACTGTTGCAGAGCCTAGTGTAATAGTACTTTCAAATCAAATAAATCAAGCTTCTGGAGGAATAATACCTGCTACTACTATACAGATAGTTATTTCTATTGGTTTCGGTACATTAGCAGCAGTAGGTTTTTTAAGAATTTTATTTGATAAGCCATTAAACGTGATGTTTACCATAATATATGGTACAGTATTCCTTTTAGGCGCTATAATTTCTGAAGAGTTTTTTGCTATATCAGTAGATTCTGGAGCAGCTTCTACTGGTGCTATGACAACCCCCTTTATATTGGCTTTGGGCTATGGAGTATCCCAATTAAAAGGTGGTAAAAATGTAGAAGAGAACAGCTTTGGAATGGTGGGAGCAGTTACTAGTGGACCAATCTTTGCAGTGATGATAATGAGTATACTTTCAGGTGTAACCAATATTCAAGGAGAGGTAGAGGCTTTTGTTCCCAATACAGGGGTATTATCTCCATATGTGAAACAATTTGCTCCAACATTGAAGGAAACAGCTTTAGCCTTATCTCCTATAATTTTTTTGTTTATAATATTCAATGTGTTAAAATTTAAATTAAGTAAGAAAAATAGGAATAATATATTAAAGGGGTTGCTATATACCTATATTGGTTTGAGCCTATTTTTAACTGGAGTTAATGCTGGTTTTATGGAAGTTGGAAGGATTGTAGCCTACCGCTTAGGAAGCCTTGAGCACAATTGGGTATTGTTAATAGTTGGTTTTGTATTAGGTCTAATAGTTGTATTGGCAGAACCAGCTGTACACGTGTTAACGGAACAAGTAGAAGAGGTTACTTCAGGTTACATTAAAAGGCAAGTTATACGTATAGCTCTATCCATAGCAATTGCAGGAGCCGTTAGCGGTACTATGCTTCGAATTATGGTACCTAAATTAAAACTATGGCATTTTTTACTTCCCGGGTATATAATAGCATTATACCTAAGTTATAAAGTACCTCCTCTTTTTGTGGGTATAGCTTTTGATTCAGGAGCAGTTGCATCGGGACCACTTACTGCTACATTCGTGTTAGCCTTCGCTCAAGGGGCGGCGGATGCAATACCAACTGCTAATGTATTAGTAGATGGTTTTGGAGTTATAGCTATGGTAGCCATGACCCCATTAGTAACTGTACAAATATTGGGCTATTTATTTAAATTGAAGGCCAAAAAGGAGGGTATTGATTTAAATGACCCAATCAGAGAGTAAGAATTTTTCCTTATTTTGGGTAATAGTGGATCTGGGAAAAGGAGAGAAGGTGTTTAGGGAAGCCAAAAAGCTTGGAACCACTGGAGGCACTTTCTTTCTAGGAAAAGGTACTATAAGGAGTCATTTTTTAAATCTATTAGGCTTTGAAAGAGCTAAAAAAGAGATACTCATAATGGCCATAGATGAAAAACTTGAGAAAGTATTCCATGAAGAGCTATGCAAGAAATTTAGCCTTGATAAACCAGATCACGGTATTGCCTTTTCAATGCCCATAAAGAGAATAGTTGGCATAAAAGGTGGAGATTATGTATCAAATCCTGAAGGACGAGGTGAAAAAGATATGGAATATGAAGCCATATTTACCATAGTAGATAGAGGCATGTCAGATGAAGTAATAGAGGCGGCTAAATCTGCAGGTGCCACAGGTGGAACAATAATACATGGTAGAGGGTCAGGTTCTCATGAAAAAGCCAAACTATTCAATATAGAAATAGAGCCAGAAAAAGAAATAATATTGATTTTATCAGAGTCCACTAAAAGTGATGCTATAGTGGAAGCCATAAGGGAAAAAGTTAATATCGATAAACCAGGAGTTGGAATATTGTTTGTATTGGATGTAAACAAAGCGGTAGGACTTACTAAAACAAAATAGAAAATCAGCCACGGCTAAATTTTTGTAAAGACCGTGGCTTTTTAATTTATTACCATAATACAATACCAGTATTATTGTTAAAAATATGTAATATTAATATAATATTGAGTTATTTATTGAAAAAATCAGGGTATAGGAAAAATATCAATGAAAAAGAGGGGGTAGGGATATGGATTATAGCGTATTAGTTGGAGGCGCCGCTGGTCAGGGTATGGATACTTTTGCAAGCCTCTTTGAGAAAATACTCAAGCGTTGTGGTTTTCATGTATATGCCTATGGAGATTATATGTCCAGAATAAGAGGAGGCCATAATTTTTTCTACATTAGATTTTCTGACAAAAAGCTCTATTCTTTTTCACCTAGAGTAGATCTTATCTTCGCTCTCAATGATGAAACTGTTAAAGTCCACAGCTCAAGACTTCAAGAAGATGGATTCATACTTACCCAGGAAATGGTATCCGATGTGTTAAAAAAGCTAAATAATACTAAAATCGTAAATACTGTTGGTTTAGGTTTTATACTTAAATACTTCGGCTTGCCAATGGATATAGCAGCTGAAGTCATAAGAGAAGAATTGAAGGAAGACTTGTTGGAGATCAATTTAAAGGCTTTGCAGGAAGGTTACAATCTATCAGAAACAAAGCACTTCCTAACCACATCCAAGGATGAAAACATCCTTATAAATGGCAACCAAGCTGTTGGGTTGGGAGCTATTGCAGCTGGGTGCAGGTTCTACTGTGGTTACCCTATGACTCCATCTACTAGCATACTTAATTTCATGGCAGCTCATTCCGATGATTTTGGTATTGCTATAGATCAGGTAGAAGATGAAGTGGCCGCATTAAATATGGCTCTAGGAGCATCTTATGCTGGGGTAAGGGCTATGACTGGCTCATCTGGTGGAGGCTTTGCATTGATGGTGGAAGCCTTAAGCCTTGCTGGTATGATAGAGGTTCCTGTGGTGCTAATTAACGTGCAAAGGCCAGGGCCAGCAACTGGTTTTCCAACAAGAACAGAGCAGGCAGATTTGGGATTCATGATCCATGCCGGCCATGGAGAGTTCCCAAGAATGGTCATAGCTTTAAGGGATGCGGAAGATGCCTTTTATCAAACAGCCAGGGCATTTAATATAGCTGAAAAGTATCAAATACCAGTATTATTGTTAAGCGACCAACACTTGGCCGATTCAGTTACTACTGTAAAACCCTTTGATTTTACTAAGATAAAGATAGAAAGATATATTTCTGGAGAAGAAGCGGTAACCGATGAAGAATACAAACGATATAAGTTTACTGAAAATGGCATTTCTCCACGAATTTTACCAGGGAAAGTACCAGGACAAGTAGTATTAGTTGATAGCGATGAACATGATGAATGGGGACATATAACTGAAAGCGCTGAAATAAGGACTAAGATGGTGGACAAAAGGCTTAAAAAGTTTGAGCTTCTCAAGGAAGAGGTTCAAGAGCCATGGCTTGTAGGAAGCAATGACCCAGAGAATTTAATAGTTTGTTGGGGATCCACTTATGGCCCTGTAAGAGAAGCTGTGGAAAGATTAAATCAGGATGGCTATTCAGTTGGAGCCTTGATTTTTGGAGATATATGGCCTTTCCCAACAGGGAAATTATTGGAACTAGGGAAGAAAGCTAAAAGGATTATAGACGTGGAACAAAATGCCACAGCTCAATTGGATAGCCTTATAAGGCAGGAAGCTTTAATGAAATCTACGCATAAGATATTAAAATATGATGGCAGACCTTTTAGCGGTGAAGAAGTATATGAAAGAGTAAGGGAGGTATTGTAATGAAGTATGAATATAAATTATATGAGCCATCTTGGTGTCCAGGGTGCGGTAACTACATGATAAGAACTGCTTTAAAGATGGCATTGGAAGAGCTCAACATAGAACCTCATGAGGTTGTTTTGGTATCTGGAATAGGGCAAGCAGCAAAGATGCCTCACTACATTAAAGTAAACGGCTTTAATGGATTGCATGGAAGAGCAGTTCCTCCAGCAATAGGGATTAAATTAGCAAATAAAGACCTAAAAGTTATTGTAGAATCTGGAGATGGAGATACCTATGGAGAGGGAGGTAACCACTTTATCCATGCCATTAGGAGAAATATAGATATTGCACATTTCGTTCATGATAACCAAATATATGGTCTTACAAAGGGGCAAGCCTCTCCAACCACTGCTATGGGTCAAAGGACTACTTTGCAATTTGATGGCGTAAAGGTGGAACCAGTACAGCCTTTAGCTTTAGCGCTAACCATGGGAGCTGGTTTTGTAGCACGAGGTTTTTCGGGAGATATTCCTCACCTTGTAAGCATAATGAAAGAAGCTATACAATACAAGGGGTATGCCCTAGTGGATATTTTACAGCCTTGTGTTGTATGGAATAGGGTAAATACTTTTTCCTGGTACAAGAACAGGGTTTACCATCTACCTGAGGATTATGATTATACTAACAAGGAAGAAGCAATGAAAAAGGCTTTAGAATTTGGTGACAGGATTCCTATAGGAATAATCTATAAGGTAGAGAAGGAGACCTATGAGGATAGATTTGATTTTATTAAAAACGGCCCACCACTGGTAGATAGAGAGTTAAATCCAATGGATGCAGAAAGACTGATGGAAGAGTTTAAGTAGCAGATAACTTCTTTGATGGGAGGGAAAGACATTGGATTTTAGCATATTAATAGGAGGGGCAGCAGGTCAAGGTTTGGACACTTCTGCCCGCCTATTGGAGTTTATTTTAAAAAGATGCGGTTACAACGTATTTACCTATAGAGACTATATGTCCCGGGTTAGAGGTGGTCATAACTTTACCCAGGTTAGATTTTCCGATAAGGAAATCAATAGCTTTACTGATAAAGTGGATATAATTCTTGCTTTGAATGAAGATACCCTATTACTTCATAGGGATAGGTTAAAGGAAGAGGGAATCATCATCTGTGATGAGGAAATATCTAAAGAGGATAGAGTACTATCTTTTCCCTTCACAAAAATAATGAAACAGATAAAAAACCCTAAAGTATTTAACACCATTGGTTTAGGGGTAATATTGAAATATTTTGGCATTCCTTTGGATATTGGTGAGGAAGTCATCAAGAAGCTATTTAAAGAAAAAGCAGCCCATGATAATATAATTGCTTTAAAGGAAGGGTACAGCTTAACAGAAGAAAAATACAAGATTGAATTAAAAGAGGATAAGAAGATAATAATCAATGGCAATCATGCATTAGCTTTAGGTGCCATTGCAGCAGGCTGCAGATTTTACTGTGGCTATCCCATGACTCCTTCTACAAGTATCTTAAGTTACTTTTCCGCAAAATCCAATGAAATGGGAATTATGGTAGACCAGGTAGAAGATGAGGTAGCAGCTTTGAATATGGTTCTTGGAGCATCTTATGCTGGAGTTAGAGCCATGACAGGGTCTTCTGGTGGTGGCTTTGCCCTTATGGTTGAAGCCTTAAGTTTTGCGGGCATTGTAGAGCTGCCAGCTGTTATAGTAGATGCCCAAAGGCCTGGACCTGCTACTGGATTGTCTACTAGGACTGAACAGGGAGATTTGCGATTTGTAATTCATGCAGGCCATGGAGAATTTCCAAGGATGGTAATAGCATTAAGAAGCCCTGAGGATGCTTTCTATCAAACAGCTAGGGCCTTTAATATTGCAGATAAATATCAAATACCTGTGATAATCCTTACAGATTTATATCTTGCTGATTACACTAAGACCATTGAGCCTTTTGATTTTAGCAGTATAAAGATAGAAAGGCATATTGTGGATGTCACAGATATTGATGGGGAGGAGTATAAGAGATATAGGATAACTGAAAATGGTATATCTCCAAGAATCATACCAGGGAAGGTAGCTGGAAAGGTAGTGCTAGTGGACAGCCATGAGCACGATGAATACGGACATATTACTGAGGACCCAAAAATACGCACTGAAATGGCCCTTAAGCGTATGAGAAAATTAGAACTATTAAAAGAAGAAATACAGGAGCCTTGGCTCATTGGCAATGATAAGCCAGAAAACCTTATAGTATGTTGGGGATCAACTTATGGAGCGGTAAAGGAAGCAGTTGAAAGGCTAATGGAAGAAGGCTATTCAATAGGAGCCTTAGTCTTTGGCGATATATATCCTTTCCCTAAAAAGAGGTTGATGGAATTAGGGAAAACAGCTTCCAGGATTATAGATGTAGAGCAAAATTTAACAGGCCAACTTGATAGCTTAATTAGGGAAGAAACTCCCTTTGCTTCAGATTACAAGATATTGAAATTTGATGGAAGACCTTTTAGCGGTGAAGAAATTTATAGCCGATTAAAGGATGAGGTTTTAAGCAGGTAGAATTGAAGGGCTTATAAATAATATTAGATTATCTTTTGGGCATATTAATAGTAAGAAAAAATGAAGGCGGTGTACCATATGCCCAACAGACTGATCAACGAAAAATCACCATATCTATTGCATCATGCCCATAATCCTATAGATTGGTATCCATGGACAGAAGAGGCCTTTGAAAAGGCAAGGAAGGAAGATAAGCCCATATTCCTGTCTATAGGATATTCTACCTGTAGATGGTGCCACAACATGAACAGGGATTGTTTTCAGGATGAAGAAGTGGCAGAGCTATTGAATAGATATTTTGTCCCTATAAAGGTGGATAGGGAAGAAAGGCCTGATATAGACCATGTATACATTACTTTTGCAGAGGCCATAAATGGAAGCGCTGGATGGCCTTTGACGGTATTTCTTACACCAGACAAAAAGCCTTTTTTTGCTGGAACCTATTTTCCAAAGAGGTCTAGAGGAAGAATGCTAGGGCTTATTGACCTTTTGGAAAGGGTTAAAGATCTATGGCAGACTAGAAAAGAGGATTTAATAGAAGAAAGCAATGAGATAGTAAAACAGGTGGATAGAAACTATAATAGATTATTAAGGGGAAACATAGATAAGGATATATTAAGAAAGGCAAGAAACCAATTGGAGAGCTCTTTTGATGAGGAATTTGGAGGCTTTTCAAAACGCCCTAAATTCCCACTACCCCAATACATTCTCTTCTTATTGGAATATGGGTACAGATTTGATGACAACAAAGCAATAGATATGGCTAAGTTTACCTTAGAAAACATGTATAAAGGCGGAATATTCGACCATGTTGGTTTTGGATTCTACAGGTATTCTGTAGACAACAAGTGGCTTGTACCCCATTTTGAGAAGATGTTATACGATAATGCCCTTTTAGGACTAGCATATACTAGAGCTTATGAGATAACTGGAGAGATTATATATAGAGATGTGGCTGACAAAATATATAAGTTTGTGTTAAGGGAGTTAACATCTGAAGCAGGAGGATTTTATTCAGCTTTAGATGCAGAAACAGAAAAAGAAGAGGGCAAATATTATACTTTTGAATATAATGAAATAATAAAGCTACTGGGAGAAGAGCGTAGGAAATTCTATTGTGAACGCTATAATATAACAGAGGAAGGTAATTTTGAAGGCAAGAATATTCCTAACCTAATAGGCAAGGATATAAAATCCATGACCATCCAGGATATGAATGAACTCGATAACATGAGAGAAATTATTTTAAACTATAGAGAAAAAAGGCCTAAGCCCTTTAGGGATGAGAAAATACTCACTTCCTGGAATGGGCTGATGATTGCATCCTTAGCCTATGGAGCGAGAGTTTTTGATAATAGAGTATTATTAGGAAAAGCAAAAGAAGCAGCTGATTTCATAATCGCTAATTCTATTGATACTGAAGGAAATCTATTAGCTATCCATATGGATGGAAAAAGCTATAATTATGGTTTCCTAACAGACTATGCCTTTTTCACATATGCTTTATTAACCTTGTATGATGTGATAAAGGATGATGTTTATTTAGAAATAGCTAAGAAGCTTATAAATAGAATGCTAGAATTGTTTGGGGAAGAAGGAGCTTTATACTACAATAGTGATATTTCAGAACAGCTAATTATAAGGCCAAGGGATATTTATGATGGAGCAATTCCTTCAGGCAATTCTTTTGCATTACTTGCACTAGGCAAGCTATACACTATTACGAAGGATAATAGGTATTATGATAAAGCCTTTGAGATTATCAATAGCTATGGAGGGAATATCAATAGAGATCCAACAGCCTACGTGTATTCATTATTATTTTTAATTGATTTTATGTAAACTATTTTTATATTCTATTAAAAAGGTGTTTACTTTTCAAATATTTATGGTATATTTAATTATAACGTCAATCTGTTAAAGGCTATGATATGGTAAAGTAGAATATAGGATGTATCCCAGAGAGGATTCCATATGGTGGGAGGAATCTATACTACTATATTCGAAGTGCGCCATTGAGCCTTTGGTCGAAAGGTGAGTAGACCTAAACGGGGGTTCCCGTTATAGAACTAGAGTATGTTAGTACTCGAATTGAGATGGGACTTTTATGTCCTAAGCAAAGTGGGACCGCGAAGGGTATTACCTTTTGCCTCTGTATGCATAATACATGAGGCAAAAGGTTTTTTTATTTATAAAATCTTTTCAATAAAAATTTAAATAAAAATATGGAGGTAATAGTATGAGATATTCGAGCATTTATGAAACAATTGGTAGAACACCTTTAATTAAACTTAACAATTTAACAGATGAGGATATGGCTGATATATATGTAAAGGTTGAATCCTTTAATCCAGCAGGAAGCGTTAAGGATAGGCCTGCACTATATATGATAAAGGATGCTGAAGAAAGAGGAGTTCTTAAAGAGGGAGGAACAATCATTGAGCCTACCAGTGGAAATACTGGAATAGCCCTTTCTATGATTGGAGCTGCAAAAGGCTATAAGGTAATTATTGTAATGCCTGATACTATGAGCATTGAAAGAAGAAAGCTTATGGAAGCTTATGGGGCACAGTTAATCCTTACAGAAGGCCAATATGGAATGCAAGGAGCAGTAGATAAAGCTATAGAGCTAACTGAAAAATATGGATACTTTATGCCTAATCAGTTTGCAAATCCTGCAAATGTGAAAGCCCATTATGAAACTATAGGAGTAGAAATCTTAGAGGCTATGGGTGGGGCTTTTGACGCCTTTGTTGCAGGTGTAGGCACAGGAGGAACTATTACAGGAGTTGGAAGAAGATTAAAAGAGCTAAAGCCAGATGCTCTAGTAGTAGCAGTGGAGCCAAAGAAATCACCCCTATTATCTGAAGGAAAAGCTGGAAGTCATAAAATTCAAGGCATAGGGGCTAACTTCATACCTGCTATATTGGATAGAGACCTATTGGATGAGGTAATAGCTGTAGAAGATGAGGACGCTATGAAGACATCAAGAAGAATTGGAGCTATTGAAGGTATATTCTGCGGTATATCTTCTGGAGCAAATGTGTATGCAGCCCTTCAAGTTGCTAAGAGATTAGGGAAGGGCAAAAAGGTAGTTACAGTACTACCAGATACTGGAGAAAGATATCTATCAACAGCATTGTTTGTTGGAGAGTGATATTATGTTTTTCAAGATGATATTAGATGAAGCAAGGAATATATTAAGGAAAGACCCAGCTGCTAAAAATTTAATTGAAGTAATACTTTGCTACCCAAGTTTAAAGGCTATAATTTACCACAGAATAAGCCATTATCTATATAATAAGAAAAGGTATACTTTAGCTAGAATCATATCCCAAAGAGCTAGGAGAATAACAGGTATAGAAATCCATCCAGGGGCAAAGATTGGCAAAAATCTCTTCATCGACCACGGCATGGGTGTAGTTATTGGAGAAACTGCAGAAATTGGGAACAATGTAATCATGTATCATGGGGTAACCCTTGGAGGAATTGGTGGAGATCCTAATACAAAACGCCATCCTACTGTGGAAGATGATGTGATGATAGGTGCAGGAGCAAAAGTTCTAGGCCCTATAACCATAGGAAGAGGGGCAAAGATAGGAGCAAATGCAGTGGTATTGGAGGATGTGCCTCCCTATACTACTGTGGTTGGAGTTCCTGCAAGAATAGCTAAAGTTAATAGAAGAGATTATATAATGTATGTAATATGATAAAGATGTTTACAATTGAGAATATTATTGTATAATATATTAATAAACAATATAAGGCTAAAGCGATGATCAAGACTAGTAGGCATAATAAAGGTCTATAGCGAGTCAGGGATGGTGGAAGCCTGATGACACTATTATGCTGAATGGACTTGAGAGCTAATATCTGAAATTCAAGTAGGATATTAGGGATGATCTCCCTTAAAGGATTAAAAGTGGGCTTTAGTCCAATCGGAGTGGCACCGCGGAAGTAACCCTTTCGTCTCTGTTTTGAGATGAAGGGGTTTTATTTTACATCAGAGTAATTCAAAAAAGGCTGGAGGTGTTCAACATGGAAAGGAAAATAGTATTTAGTGGAGCTCAACCATCAGGTAGACTAACCATAGGAAACTATATTGGTGCTATAAGAAATTGGGTTTCTTTACAGGATGAATATGATTGCTATTATTCCATAGTTGATTTACATGCTATTACTATACCTCAAGTTCCAAAGGATTTGAGAAGAAATACTTTAGAATTGTTAGCTGTATATTTAGCTTGTGGGTTAGACCCAGAAAAATGCACTCTATTCATTCAGTCCCACGTTCCAACCCACGCTGAGCTTGCTTGGGTATTAAATACCATGACCTACATGGGACAATTAAGCAGGATGACCCAGTACAAGGATAAGTCCCAAAGATTAGGTGAAAGTGTAAATGTCGGGCTTTTCACATATCCAGTGTTGATGGCAGCTGACATACTTTTATATCAAGCGGATTTCGTACCTGTAGGAGAAGACCAAAAGCAGCACTTAGAGCTGGCTAGGGATTTGGCAGAGAGGTTCAATAACAGATATAGTCCTACCTTTAAGGTTCCAGAGCCTTTGATTAAGAAGGAAGGGGCAAGAATAATGAGCCTTCAGGACCCTTCCAAGAAGATGTCCAAGTCTGATGAAAATGAAAATGCTTATATACTTATACTTGATGAACCGGATGCCATAAGAAGAAAGATTAAAAGAGCAGTAACCGACTCCTTTGGAGAAGTGAAATATAGGGATGAGCAACCAGGTATTAAAAACCTCATGGAAATTTATTCAGCCTTTAGTGGTTGTTCTATAGAGGATATTGAAAAGAGATATGAAGGCCTAGGATATGAACAGTTTAAAGAGGACTTAGCAGAAGTAATTATAGAAGGGCTCAATCCAATACAGGAAAGATATAGAGAATATATGAATAACAAGGATTTTCTTGAAAAGGTATATAAAGAAGGTGCTGAAAAGGCTAGATATATCTCCAATAAAACTTTAAGCAAAGTATATAGGAAAGTAGGATTTGTTGCTAGATAAAATAAATATAAGCATATGATAAAGAGTTCCATCTTTATCATATGCTTTAATTATGATATTTTAAGTTCCAATTTACAGTTTTTTTAGCTTATGTAGTTTGATATTTCATCATGGGTTTGTGAATATACTTATTTTGATTCATCTAGTTTTACATTTTTTATAGCCTCTTCTGCAAATTTGGTTGTTACAATACTTTCATATTCAGGTCTCTTATCTAATTCTCCTGCCATTTCCATTATGTCCATTAGATGATTTAAGCCTTCTTTGGAGATAATTGGGTCTGGTTTCCAGCTATCTTGATTTTTATACCTATCAATTAGGGATATCAATACTTCATCTTCCACATCTGGGAAGAAAGGTTTAACTACCTCGGCAACTTCTTCAGTACTATGGTTTTGTACCCAAAGCATGCCTTTGTATAGAGCATTTGTAAAGGCTTGAATTAGTTCTGGATCTTTCTCTATAGTGCTCTTTAGAGCCGAATAGCATGTATAGGGGATGTATCCTCCTTCTACACCTACGGAAGCTACTACATAGCCTTTACCTTCTTTTTCCAAGCTGGAAGCTACTGGTTCAAATAATGTAACATAGTCTCCTTCTCCACCAACAAAAGCTCCTGCAAGCACGTCAAACTGCACGTCAGTTCTTAGGTTAACATCAACTCCTGGAGTTAGTCCATTCTTTTTAACAACGTACTCTAAAGTCATAAAAGGAACTCCGCCTTTTCTTCCACCAAGAACTTCTTTTCCTTTAAGTTTATCCCATGTGAAATTAGGATCTGGTTCTCTGGCAACTAAGAATTGCCCGTCTCTTTGGGTTAATTGTGCGAAGTTTATTGCATAGTCTTCCCTTCCTTCATTGTAGACATATATAGATGCTTCTGGTCCCATAAACCCTATGTCAGCGTCTTTGCTTAGCAGGGCTGCCATGGATTTATCTGCTCCCTTACCATCTATCAGCTCTATTTCTAGCCCTTCTTCTTCAAAGAATCCTAGGCTTATAGCCACATATTGAGGAGTGTAGAACAGGGAGTGTGTTACTTCTACCAATCTTACCTTCCTTAAACCTTCCTCTTTTTTGCATCCTGTCATAATAATACTGAGCATAATTGTCAACAATAAAATAATAGAAAACATTCTAAAACCCTTTGACATATTATCCCCCCTATAATATTATAAAAATAATGATAGCTTTATTAGCTATAATATTCTTTTTTACAGATTTGGTGACTAAATAAATTCCATAGCAGAAAGAGGGTTTGCGTTGAATATTCCTAATATACTTACAATCATAAGAATTATTTTAATTCCTGTATATTTGTATGTTTTTTATAATACAAAAAATATTTTTTATGCTGGCTTAATCTTTGCACTAGCAGGGCTTACGGATGCCCTAGATGGTAGAATTGCAAGAAAATATAATATGACTTCAAAAGTAGGGGCAGCACTGGATCCACTTGCAGATAAGTTAATGACCTTTGCAGTGCTCATAAGCTTTACATCTATAGATTTGATACCTCATTGGGTTGTATTGATTCTTGGAATTAAAGAGATATTGATGATTTTGGGTGGACTTATACTTTATTTTTTCAAAGAAAAAAGGGTTCTTCCATCTAATAAATTTGGGAAATCTGCTACAGTTTCCTTTTACGTAACTATCTCTGCTATAGTATTAAAGGTACCGTCTCCAGAACTTATCAAGCTGTTGATTATTTTAACAGTATCTTTAAATATAATAGCCTTTTTAAACTACTTGAGGATATTTCTATTCAATAATAGTGATGAAGAGTTTATTAGGTAATATTGACATTGTATTTTGGTGAATGTATAATAATGGATAATAATTTCATAATATGGCTGTGAAGAAGAGGAGTAAGCAAACACCCTATACAGAGAGAAAAGCTCAGCGGCTGAAAGGCTTTTCTAGGCAATGTTTGCTGAAGGTAGCTTCTGAGCCTTTAAGCTGAAATTAGTAGGCTTAAACGGGTAAATCCGTTATATGAATGAGTGCCATAGGTTTCTATGGAATCAAGGTGGTACCGCGGACAATGCCTTCGCCCTTGGAAAAGGAGCGAAGGTTTTTTTATTGGAAAAATACAAGAGAAGGAGGAATGAATCATGATAGAGAATTTAGCAAAAACGTACAATCCCAAGGACTTTGAAGATAGGATATACAAGTTTTGGATGGATAGCGGTTATTTCAGAGCTGAAGTAAATGAGGCCAAAAAGCCCTTTACTATTATGATGCCTCCACCAAATGTTACTGGAAATCTTCATATGGGCCATGCTTTAAACAATACTATACAGGATATTCTAATTAGATGGAAGCGCATGGAAGGCTATGAAGCCTTATGGCAACCTGGTACAGACCATGCCAGCATTTCAACAGAAGCAAAGGTAGTAGAAAAGATAAAGAAGGAAGGAAAGACAAAGGAACAGCTTGGAAGGGAGAAGTTCTTAGAAGAAGCCTGGGCTTGGACTGAAAAGTATGGAGGAAATATAAACAACCAGCTAAAAAAATTAGGGGTTTCCTGTGATTGGGAAAGAGAAAGATTTACGTTAGATGAAGGGTTAAGCTATGCTGTAGAAGAAGTATTTATTAGGCTGTATAATAAGGGATTAATATATAGGGGAAATAGAATAATAAACTGGTGTCCAAACTGTAAGACTGCTATATCTGATGCAGAAGTGGAACACGAGGAAACTGAAGGTAATCTTTGGTATATTAGATACCCCATTAAGGATGAAGATAGGTTTATAACCATAGCTACCACAAGACCAGAAACCATGTTAGGAGACTTAGCTGTAGCGGTTAATCCAGAAGATGATAGATATAAGGATTTAATTGGAAAATTGGCTATCCTTCCTCTAGTAAATAGGGAGATTCCAATAATAGCTGATGAATATGTGGATATGGAATTTGGTACAGGAGCTGTTAAGATTACTCCATCCCATGACCCCAACGATTTCGAAGTAGGGGCAAGGCATAACTTAGGCCAATTGAGAATAATGAACGATGATGGTACTATTAATGAAAATGGTGGAGTATATGAAGGTTTAGATAGGTATGAAGCTAGAAAAAGGATAGTTGAGGATTTGAAAGCTCAAGGCTATTTGATTGAAGAGAAAAAGCATCTGCACAGTGTTGGCCATTGTGAAAGGTGCAAGACAGTTGTTGAACCTATTATATCCAAACAGTGGTTTGTAAAGATGGAACCTTTGGCAAAACCAGCTTTGGATGCATATAGGGAAGGAAAGCTAAGATTCATACCTGAAAGGTTTGGGAAAATATATGTTCATTGGTTAGAAAACATTAAGGACTGGTGTATATCAAGACAGCTTTGGTGGGGTCATAGGCTACCTGTTTATTATTGCAGCGATTGTGATGAGATAATGGTTTCAAGAGAAAAACCAGAAAGCTGTACAAAATGTGGAAGCAAAAACATATACCAAGATCCTGATACGCTAGATACTTGGTTCTCATCGGCTTTATGGCCTTTTTCAACATTAGGCTGGCCTGAAGAGACTGAAGACTTAAAATACTTCTTCCCAACAGATGTATTGGTTACTGGCTATGATATCATATTCTTCTGGGTTATAAGAATGGTATTTTCCAGCCTCGAACAGACGGGAGAAGTTCCCTTTAAAGATGTGTTCCTAACAGGCCTTGTAAGGGATTCCCTTGGCAGGAAGATGAGTAAATCTTTAGGCAATGGTATAGATCCATTGGATGTAATAAACGAATACGGAGCGGATGCATTAAGGTTTACATTGGTCACAGGTAATACTCCTGGAAATGATATGCGCTTCTACATGGAAAGGGTAGAGGCTAACAGAAATTTTGCTAATAAGCTTTGGAATGCTACCCGCTTTGTATTGATGAACTTAGATGAAAGAGTAGCAACTGAAAAGATTGATAAGAACCTTTTAGAAGAAGAAGATAAGTGGATTATATCAAGAATTAATACAGTAATAAGGGAAGTTACAACCAATCTTGAAAAATACGAATTAGGCATTGCAGCTCAAAACATATATGACTTTATATGGGATGAATACTGTGACTGGTATATTGAAATGGTAAAACCTAGGCTATATGGTGACAATACAGAAAGCAAAGAAACTGCTCAAAAAGTGCTATTATATGTACTTGAAAGAATACTTAAACTGTTACATCCATTTATGCCATTCATTACAGAAGAGATTTGGAGCCATCTACCTGATAGGGAGAAACCTCTTATAATAAGTGACTGGCCAGTTTACAAAGTAGAGGATGAAAATATAGAAGCAGAGAGAAAGATGAATTTTGTAATGAGTGCTATAAAAGGCATAAGAAATGCAAGACAGGAGATGAACATAGCTCCATCTAAGAAAGCCACATTAATATTTGTTACTCAAGATGAAGATGTAAAAGACTTAATAGATTACGGCAGAAGATACTTCATCAACTTAGCCAGTGCAGACGATATTTTGATTAAAGAAGACAAAGCTGATTTAGGTGACAACAACCTTTCAGTAGTACTAGACAGGTGTGAGGTATTCATTCCATTGAAGGATTTAATAGATATAAATAAGGAAATAGAAAGGCTTGAAAAGGAAAGAGAAAAGTTAGAACAAGAATTAAAGAGGGTTAGAGGAAAGCTTTCCAATGAAGGCTTCTTGAAAAAGGCACCTCAAGATGTAGTTGAAAAGGAAAAAGAAAAGCTACAAAAATATGAAAGCATGATGGAAAAAGTACTTCAAAGATTAAGCTCTTTAAAGTCCAATGAATAAATACTTTTCTACTAACTCAAGGGGATAAGAGAGGGGTTAATATGAATTATGAAGAAGCTTTAAGGTATATTAACGATCAGGAGAAATTTGGGTCAAATTTAAGGTTAGATACCATAAGGAGGTTGCTAGAGTTATTAGGCAATCCTCATAAAGATTTGAAATACATCCACATAGCAGGTACCAACGGGAAAGGTTCAACGTCTTCTTATGTAGCAACTATGTTAAAGGAGGCCGGATACAAAGTTGGCCTCTTTACCTCTCCATATCTTGAAAGGTTTAATGAGAGGATTGCCATTAATGGGGCAGATATTCCAAATGAGAGATTAGCTGAAATTACAGAAAGAGTAAAAGATAGGATTCAGATAATGATACAAGAAAAATATGAGCATCCTACTACCTTTGAAATTATTACCGCTATTGGATTTGTTTATTTTCAGGAAGAGAAGGTAGATTATGTTGTATTAGAAGTTGGCCTTGGAGGAAGGCTCGATGCTACCAATGTTATAGACGAATCCCTTCTTTCTATTATAACTACTATTGATTATGACCATATGGATGTTTTAGGAAATACTCTAGGAGAGATTGCCTATGAAAAAGCTGGGATAATAAAGGAAAGAGGATTAGTTCTATCCTACCCTCAAAAAGAAGAGGCCATTGAGGTAATTGAAAAGGTATGTGAAGAGAGAAAAGCAGAGCTTACTATCTGTCCCATGGAAAATGTTAAGATAGTCCAATTGAATGAATATGGCGGAATTTTTGATTATCATTATAATAATACAGCATTCAAAAATTTAGAGATTAGCCTTATAGGGGAACACCAGGTATATAATGCTGCTTTGTCTGTTACAGCTATCCTACTGTTAAGAGAAAAAGGATTAGTAAATATAACTGATGAGCAAATAAGATCCGGTCTTAAGAAAGCAAGATGGAAGGGTAGACTAGAAGTATTAAATAGACATCCCCTCTTTGTAATAGATGGTGCCCACAATCCTCAAGGAGTGCAAACCTTAGTAGACAACCTAAAAAGATTTAGATACAACAGGTTGATATTGGGGATAGGAATTTTGAAGGATAAGGAAGTAGAAAAAATAGTAGAAGTCATAACTCCTTTAGCAGATGAAATAGTAATAACAGAGGCAAATATCTATAGGAAGATGAAAGCAGAAGAACTGGAACAGATGATAAACAAATATAATAAAAACACTCATGTGGAAAAGGACATAAAGAAGGCTATAGACAAAAGCTATGAGCTAGCTAAAGAGGATGATCTAATACTATTCATGGGGTCTCTATATTTAATTGGAGATGTGAGAAAGATTTATACTGAAAATTATTAGTTATATATGTCCCTCCTATGGAATATACATTAAATATATTCTGTAGGAGGGTTTGTATTTATGAACAGGATAAAAAATCTAACGGATAATCAATTGATTGATTATGCTTTAGAGGAAATAGATAAATTGAATATGCTATTTAATCAGAACAACTTAGAACAGTATAATAGAGTGAAATTTAGAGTAAATGATATAATTGCTGAAATAAAGAAAAGGGGATTAGCCTTAGATGAAGAGATACTTGTAAAGAGAATATTATTTGAAGATTAATAACTATTTTAATCACCGAAATCCACTTATAAGCATAGATTAACTTATATAGTGGATGGAGGTGAGGGTTTGAACTCTAATAAACGGATAGTAGTAGCTAATACTGGGGACGATTCATTAGTTTTCATTGATAATTGGATGAGTGGGGAGATAGAAGTTGTAAAAATTAAAGAATTAGAATGCTTTAATCCAACACAGACAAGGGCTAAATTTAACAGCTGCTATATTGGGCCATATGATTTAGCTACTGATGGAAAAAAATATTTGTATTGCTCTAATATATACGATAATTCAATAATAAAAATCGAATTGAATACGAGAAAGGTAGTTGATATAGTACCAGTTGGCAGATATCCTACATGTATAAGGTATTATAAAAATAAAATATATGCAGCCAATAGCGATTCAAATTCCTTATCAGTCGTAGAGGAAAATAGCTTTTTGTTGGTTGAGAATATTCCTGTAGGGGAAAAACCAGTGGATATTCAAATTGATGAAAAGACTAACAAAATATATGTAGCTAATGGTAATGGCTTTAGCATAGACGTGATTGATTTAAATGGAGAAAAGAAGAGAAATATTAAGCTAATGGACAATCCAATAAAGATGATAATAGATGATGGGCTCATGTATATTTTATCTAATGTAAACAATGGATTAAACAATAGCAAAATTTATGTAATGGATTTGGAAACCTATAGTATAAGATCAATCAATAATCTAAAAGGGATATTTAACAATATGATAAAGATGAATGGCTCGGAAGTTATCTTTATTACAAATATGGATAATGGATATCTGTATAGAATGGATGTGGAAAAAAGGAATCTATTAAGCAGGACCTACTTAGGAGGCATGCCTAATAAATTGGAGTGGGATGGAGATAATTTGCTATTTATCTCCAATGTATCCAATAATGTTATTAACATATTCGATATAGAATTGAACAAGGCAATAGATAGCATTGAAGTAGGCAAGGAGCCTAATGGGATTTTAGTCGTCGACTGATATTATGTTGTCCCCAACTAGCATATTTAAAAGATTTTTGTATATGTATTCAGTATTTTTCTTCCAAGTATCACATATTCTTTTCGCCTGGCTTTCAGAGGGTATATCTAAATAAATACTTAATATGGTTTGCTCTTTTTCAATGAGCTTTAAGGTAACCATATATTCATTGTTATCTTTTTTGTAATATTCTCCTAATACTTGGGCAGATTTATTTTGGGATATCGTATTGTCTTTAAATTTAGAGGATATCTCTTTTTTTATTTTTTCTGGTATCCTATCCTCAAAGTAGAATAAAGTGGATTTGCCCTTATCCAATAATATGTAAACATTTTTATTCTTATTCTCATTTTTTCTATACTCTATAAAACCAGATGATACTAGTTCAGATAGATATTGTTGGGTCAAGAAATAGTTCATATAGTTATTTTCCAATATGAATTCTGTTATTTCATTATTGGTAAGGGGTTGAGTTGATTCATTTATGATATATAATAAAAGCAGTTTATTTTGAGCCAGCTCTTCTGTATTTTCAAGAAACATTTTAGCCACCTCTTTAATCAATTATATGCTATATTTATTTAATTATAACATATAAAAGAAGCAAGTGGAAATCCACTTGCTTCTTTTAATTATCTAATTATTTATGAGCTAGTTGGCTTTGAGCTCTTTCAACTAGCCTTTTAACCATGTTACCGCCTACATAACCATTTACTCTTGATGGTAGTTCTCCCTTATCTATAGTGTTATAGTTACTGATTCCTAATTCACTTGCAATTTCTAGCTTCATTTGCTCTAATGCTTGTTTTGCTTCAGGAACTAATATTTTGTTGTTATTAGCCATCTCTTCTCCTCCTTACAACAACTTTATTAGTTGCTGCAGTAATAATATAACCTGATATACATAAAAGTATTCTGGTAAAAAAAACTACCATGTATAACATTTGGATATTAGGTCAATAATCTTAAATTATCTGTAAGAAATTGTTATCCTTATAACTTATTTTTTAGGTAACATAATAATATTACTAAATATAATTTTTTGGATTATCGAATCAGAATATGTAATATTAAATTTCTTACAGAATAAATTATACTAATAGCAGTTAAGGGGGAGATATTTTGAAAAGTATCTCAGGAAAGCATAATTTTATTTATAGAATAGCAATAGTTGCTTTTTTGGTATTACTTTCAGTTCTTTATTCTACAATAAAATTCAATAATATTGATGTTATGGAAGTTTTTTCCTATAAAAAAGAACTTCCCATATATAGCGTAGAAACTGATGAAAAGAAAGTTGCATTAACTTTCGATGCAGCTTGGGGGGATGACTATACTTTAGGGATTTTGGATATATTAGATAAATATGATATAAAAGGAACCTTCTTTTTGGTTGGTTTTTGGGTGGATAAATATCCAGATCATGTAAAGGAGATTGACAAAAGAGGACATGAAATAGGCAATCATTCAACTAATCATCCTTATATGACTCAAATATCTGATGCAGAAGCAATAAAGGAATTGGAAGTTACCTCAGACAAAATCGAAGAGTTAATTGGTAAAAGGCCAGTATTATTTAGACCGCCTTTTGGAGATTACGATGATAGGATAGTAAACTTATGTAGAGAGAAGGGTTACTATGTAATTCAATGGGATGTGGATTCTTTAGATTGGAAAGAGCTAGGAGTTCAGCCAGTTGTAGATAGAGTGACTAGGAATGTGCGAAATGGTTCTATAGTATTATTCCACAACAATGCAAAATATATATTAGAATATCTTCCAATTGTTATAGAAAGGCTCAAAGCAGAAGGCTATGAATTTGTAACCGTTTCTGAACTGATATATAAAGATAATTTCTATATAGATAATACAGGAAGGCAGATATTAAACAAATGATAATTTAAAAGGAGTAATTCTATGACAAAAAAACTTACTTCCATTGGAGTGTTAAGTCAAGAGGAAAATAACACGACTTACCAAATAATAAAAGAAATACTAGTTAATTGTGGATATGATTTTATTTATGATAATACTACATTAAGCATATTATCAAATGAAGATGATTTTATACTGATTTTTGAGCTAACAAAGAAAATTGCTGATAAGATTAAAGGGTTAAATCTGTGTCTAGATATAATAGTTGATACTGGCTTACAAAAAAAGGATTACTTGAATCCTTCTATAAGGTCCTTAGTTAAGAATTCCAAATACTTCGTAATGAATTTAGATGAGAAGGATTCAATTAATATCTTAAAGGAAGATATAGAAAGCTTAATTTTTACCTATGGATTAAATAATAAAGCAACCCTAACTGCTTCTAGTTTGGTTTTTGACTGCGATATCAGGTCTAATATATGCCTTCAAAGGGAATGTACCACCATAAAAGGCAACCGAATTGAACCTATGGAATTTCCAATAACCATAAATCTAATAGGTAGATCTAATTTTTATAATAGTTTAGCTGCAATTGCTTTTGGAATTATCTATGGAATATCAATAGAAAAGATTAAGAGCTCATTGCAAAATATTGAAACTACTTTTAAACGCCTTGAAAAAATATGCCATAAGGATTGGGTAATCGTGCTGGATAATTATTGTAAATATAGTTCAGATTACAATTTCGTATTTGAAGAAATTCAATGTGTAAAGTACAACAATATATACCTTATAAAAGAAATAGATGAAGATGAAGAGTTTTATGAAACAAGGTCCCATTTAAAAGTAATATTTGATTGGCAACCTATAGTAAACATTAAAAAGATATTTCTCTACATGGAGAAAAACAATAATTTGTTAAAGAATAGCATAGAATCGTTATTTAATAATCAACCATTGAATTATAGCTTTCATTTAGATCTACAACAATGTATAAGTTTAGCCCTTCACTCTCTAAGAGAGGGGGATATTTTATTAATATTAGGGAAAAAAGCAATAAATAATGCGAAGGAAATAATATGCCAGCTAAATTAGCTGGCATAAAAATATGTGGAAAAAAACACATAAGTTTGATAGAATATTAGCAAATACTAAGGAGGAAATATCAGTAAAAAATCATTGTATCTGTAATCATAATAGTAGAAATAGCTGAATAAACATAAATATATAGATAATGAGGAACAAAAGGATAAAGGGGGAGATGATTTTATTGCTAAATAACATACTAGAAACTAATTCAGTTAAAGCTACAGGCAAAATAATATCGCCTATTGAATTCAGCCATGAAATATTTGGAGAGGGCTTTTACAATTTCTATCTTGAAGTTCCAAGACTAAGCGAAACAGTAGATGTTCTACCTGTAACCATATCTGAAAGGCTTATAGTTAATATGGATCTTAAAGAAGGCACTTACGTAAAAATAATAGGGCAGTTAAGATCCTATAATCGATTTATTGATGGATCAAGCAAATTAATCCTTACTGTATTTGCAAGGGATATTCAGTTATTGGAAGATGAAGAAGAGATAAAAGAGAATTTAAAGTCTCCAAATGAAATATTTTTAGATGGTTATATTTGTAAACAACCTGTCTACAGAACTACTCCCTTTGGAAGGGAAATTTCGGATTTGCTCTTGGCAGTTAATAGAGCTTATAACAAATCAGATTACATACCTTGTATTGCATGGGGGAGAAATGCTAGATTTTGCAGCAACATATTGGTTGGAGACCATATAAAAGTCTGGGGACGAATTCAAAGTAGGCAATATCAAAAGAGGCTAGAAAATGGAGAAGTTGAAACAAGAGTTGCTTACGAAGTATCCATTTCTAAGCTAGAATACATTGAAAATGATAATAACAGACTAAACAAATCCTTAGAGGAGGCTTAATTTAATTAAAAATACCTTACCATATGAAAATATGGTAGGTATTATTTTTTTATATCTTCATCAAATTCGTATTTTATGTTATAATCTACACAATAATTATTTATTTTATGAGCAGATTATAAATAGGTGGTAAGAAGCATTATGGATTATAGGGTAGTAATCATTTTTACGTTATTCATTATATTAATCGGTTTGCAGTATACTTTAAATAAAATATTACTAGAGTTAAGAGAGATAAAACAAATTCTACAAAAAAAGCAATAACACTATATGAGAAAGAAGAAAGGAGAGGTAAGTTTGGAGTTTAATAAACAGCCTAGAGTTTTGATTGATGAAGAACAGATTGCAAAAAGGGTTAAAGAATTGGGAAAGGAAATAACAAAAGATTATGAAGGAAAGGAGCTTGTGGTTATATCCTTGCTTAGAGGTAGTTTTGTATTTGCAGCAGATTTGGTAAGGGCTATAGAAGTGCCAGTTAATGTTGACTTTATGACAACCTCTAGCTATGGATATAGTGAAAGCTCCTCAGGTTTAGTGGAAATTGTAACCGATATTAGAACTGATATAAAGGATAAGTATGTTCTTATTGTTGATGATATTATGGATTCTGGAAATACCATGAAAGAAGTAGTTAAATACGTTGACCAAAAAGGACCTAAATCCATAAAGACATGTGTGCTGTTGGATAAGCCTAGTAGAAGAGAAGTTGATATTACCCCTGATTATGTTGGCTTTACTATTCCTGATGTGTTTATAGTTGGATATGGACTTAATTATGGTGATTATTACAGAAATGTGCCATATATATTTACCTTTGATGATTAATAAACCTACAGCTAGTCAAACCTACAGCTAGTCTGCAGGTTTTATTATCTTATTATATTAATTTGTGAAAAGGGTGAAAGTATTTGCAGAATAGAAAAAATCCTTCTGTAACGGATACTAATTTTTTGTTTTTGGTAATAGCTGTATTGCTGTTAACTTTAGGCTCATGGGTACAGAGCAAAGACACTTATATTGGCCTTATAATAACAGAGTATTTAATTATACTATTCCCTGTAGTTTATTACCTAAATAGAAGAGGCTATAATCTAAAAGAATTTTTGAGGCTCAACAGATTGACTTTAAAACAGATAAAATATATAGTATTGATCGTTATTTTTTCTTATCCCATTGCGGTATTTTTAAACTACATTGGGATACTATTTCTAAGCAGATTTGGTAGGATCATGCCAAATCCTATTCCTATACCTTCTAATATAAAGGAATATCTATTGTCCTTTATTATTATAGCTCTTACCCCTGGCATATGTGAAGAAGTGATGTTTAGAGGAATGATAATGAGAACATATGAGGTTTATGGCAGGAAAAAGGCAATTATATTATCGGCAGTATTATTTGGTTTATTCCACTTTAACTTGCAAAATCTATTAGGGCCAATTTTTTTAGGTTTAATGTTTGGAGTGCTAGTTTCTAAAACTAAATCTCTGCTTTCATCTATTGTTGGCCACATTGTAAACAATACTGTAGCCTTAACAATTGGATTTCTATCTAATGATATTCAGAAAGCTTCAACAGACATTATGCCGGATACGAGTGTAATGGCATATGGTAGTTTTGTGTTGGGGATAATAGCACTTCTATTCTGGTTAATAGTAAGAAAACTTTTGATGTCCTTTCCTGTTGATACGAATGAAGCTTATATGCTTGATGAAGAGGATGGAGCTATTTCTTCCATAAAAACAGGCATGAGCATTATAGATATCATACCTATAGCTATAATAATAATTATTTTTTTGGTTTGGAGCTATATCATATACTTTGCTTAAGTATAAAATCATGTATTCTTCCTAATAATAACTACCAATAATAAATATTGGGAGGGAAGAATATATGACCAAGAGAAAAAAGAAAAAGGAATTAACCCCAGAGGAAAAATTAAAGTATGAAATAGCTGAAGAATTGGGATTGATGGATAAGATTAAAGAGGTTGGCTGGGGAGGATTAACAGCCAAGGAATCAGGGAAAATTGGAGGGCTTATAACAGTTAGAAAAAGGAATATGAAAAAAGAGGAAAAGAAAGAAGGGTAGCTTTTCTTACAAGGGGGACACATATGTATAAAAACATGGCATTTGTCTATGATGAACTGATGGATGATATAGATTATGAAGGATGGTTTAACTATATAAGGAAAATTTTTAGTAAATATGAAAAAAATCCCAAATCCATATTGGAAATGGCTTGTGGTACCGGTAACTTATCCTATTATCTGGCTAGAGAAGGTTATGATTTAACTTGTTTTGATATATCCTCCGATATGCTGAGCATTGCATATAACAAGCTATATGAGTTTAAAAATGTTACTATATTAAAACAAGATATGACGGATTTTAATCTTTTCAAAAAATTTGATTGCATATTGAGCGTATGCGATAGCATCAACTACATTATAGATGAGAAAGACCTAGTGAATGCCTTTAAAAGGGTTCGGGAGCATTTAAAGGAAGATGGAATTTTCATATTCGATATAAATTCCTATTATAAATTGAAAAATATAATTGGCAACAACATATTTGTAGAGGATAGAGAAGATGTTTTTTATACTTGGCTAAACAATTTCCATGAAAATGAAAATATTGTAGAATTCTACTTAACTTTTTTTATAAAAGATAAAGATGGGCTATATAGAAGGTTTGATGAAGACCACATACAGAAAGCTTATACTGTTAAAGAAATAGCTGATTTTCTCAAAGAAGCAGGCTTTAGCAAAATAGACTATTTTGATGCTTTTACCTTCATTCCTCCAAAAGATACAAGTGAAAGAATAAACTTTGTTGCATTTCCATAAATGCAAAAAAATAAAAGGAATAAATGATTGATTATTGTAGAGAATATTAATTGACAAATATATAAAGTATGTGATAGACTTAAGTGAAAGTAGATGAATGGAAAAATCATCTATTTAATAAAGTTTGTATTGGAGGAATGTTTTAAATGGTTAAAGGTACTGTAAAATGGTTTAATGCAACAAAAGGATATGGATTTATTTCCACAGAGAATGGCGAAGATGTGTTTGTACACTATTCAGCTATTCAACAAGATGGATTTAAAACTTTAGAAGAAGGTCAACAAGTTGAATTTGAAATAGTTCAAGGTGAAAAAGGACCACAAGCTACAAATGTTGTAAAACTATAATTTGAGTATAGTTTTTACTGTAGCGAATTAAGCCCCTAATGCAGGGGCTTTAAATATTTAAACAAAGTTTCATATAGGAGGTCCAATATGAGAGATTATGTGATACGAGGTATAGACAAAAAAGGAACCATAAAATTTTTCATAGCATCCACAACCAATTTAGTAGAAGAAGCAAGAAGAATACACAATACCTCTCCTACAGCCACAGCTGCCCTTGGACGAGTCCTTACTGCTGCTTGTATGATTGGAATGACTTTAAAAAATGATAGGGATACATTAACTCTCAAGATAAAGGGAGATGGACCTGTTGGCAGTATAGTAAGTGTTGCCAACAGCAACGGAGAAGTTAAGGGCTATGTGGACAATCCTCAAGTAGATCTACCTAAAAGACCTGATGGGAAACTAGATGTAGGAGGCATTGTAGGGAAAAATGGGCAAATAGCTGTTATAAAGGATTTGGGTTTAAAAGAGCCTTTCATAGGATATAGCAATCTAGTTTCAGGAGAGATTGCAGAGGATTTAGCCAGCTATTATTATCACTCTGAACAGCAGCCTACAGCTATTAGCTTAGGAGTACTTGTGGATACAGATACATCTGTAAGGGCTGCAGGAGGTTTCATGATACAGTTATTACCCGGTGTGTCTGAAGAGGATATTGACAGAATAGAAAGCATACTTAAAAGCATAAAACCAATGTCAACATTAATTGATGAAGGATTAACCCCAGAAGAAATATTAAAAGAGATCTTTGGAGAGTTTCAAGTAGAAGTTCTTGATAAAACCTTTGTTCAATACAAATGCAATTGCAGCATGGAAAAAGTTGAGAGCATATTGGTTAGCTTAGGAAATGATGAATTAAAAGCTATTATTGAAGAAGACGGGAAAGCTGAAGTAGTATGTCATTTCTGCAATACTAAATATAACTTCTCTAAGGAGGATTTAATAAAGCTGTTGAGATAATCCCCATTATGGAACACTATAATGGGGATTTTAAGATAAATTATTATTGACATTTGTTTAATTATATTGTATACTAAACAATGTACTGACTAGCCCAGATAGCTCAGTCGGTAGAGCAGAGGACTGAAAATCCTCGTGTCGGTGGTT
>JAAROH010007796.1_pt1 | contig 33077 bp, 32 predicted proteins | sample 7248631 | NCBI WGS metagenome assembly JAAROH01 (sample SAMN09772309, study PRJNA484901) | compost metagenome | isolation source: Vermicomposting unit | place: India | reverse complement strand
AAGTGTAATCAAAATACACCCTTAGTGTCCAACTTCTCTAGGGGGCTAAAGAGATCTATTATGGCGTTGTTTTGCACGAAGATGTTCTGATCGGGGATTTAAGCAGTATCCGAGAAGATATAGTCGTCGAAGAATCCAGTATTATCGGACGCAACGTGATTGTTGAACCAGCTACTGCGATTGGCAAAAGAGTAACGATTCAAACGGGTAGCTATATTACGGCAAACATGATCATCGAAGATGAGGTATTCATTGGCCCATGCTGTTCCTCATCAAATGATAAGTATATGGGAATGGGAAATTACCCGCATAAAGGGCCAATGATCAAGCGCGGAGCAAAAATAGGCAATAATGCTACACTCTTGCCTGGCATTACAATCGGTGAAAAGGCGATTGAAAGTTATCAAAATAACCTCGCATTGGAAGAAGGATGGATCGAAGACAAGATATATGCTTGCATTTTTATGGCGGATTGCTACCGCAGTTTAGGAGATTTTCCAAATGAACTCACCTCATTATTAAAAAGTTTTCAGTATGCAAAACCGAAAGCGGAAGCCATTTGCCGGATCGGATATCATTTTCTCCGTAAAAAAGACTACAAAACAGCGGCCGCTTGGTTTGAATTTGCCACGCGGTTAACGATCGATTCCGATCAATGGAGCTTTAGCTACCCTGCCTATCATACCTGGTATCCCCACCTGCAACTATGTATTTGTCATTATTATTTAGGCGATTATCAAAAAGCTTACGAACATAATGAAGAAGCTCGCAAATATAGACCGGAAGATAACAGCGTACTTCACAATAAGCGTTTATTGGAGTCGAAATTGGGAATCCTTGCAACAAATCAATAGCTACAAGGATATCAGAGAGCTACACCTTTTATTGATGGCTCTCTTTTCTTATTCGTCGCCTCAAAAAAAGAGCCCGGATACGCACCGGACTCTTATCGAAAATCACATGGATCAAATTAGTCAAATTTCAATACACCTATGACGTTGCGAACGGCATCAGCGGATTTGTCGAGCGCCGCTTTTTCTTCTGCAGTAAGTTCAAGTTCGTATACTTTTTCGATACCGTCTTTGCCGAGCAATGTCGGTACACCAAGGTACAGATCGTTGTAGCCATATTCACCTTCCAAATAAGCGATAGCAGGCAAAATACGCTTCTGATCTTTCAGGATGGCTTCAGCCATTTCTACCAGAGAAGCAGCCGGAGCATAGTAAGCGGAACCATTACCCAGGAGGTTTACAATTTCCGCGCCGCCATTGCGTGTACGATCAACAATAGCATCCAGGCGATCTTTTGGAATCAATGTTTCAAGCGGGATACCACCAGCATAGGAATAACGTACAAGCGGCACCATTGTATCGCCATGGCCGCCAAGCACAAAACCTGTTACGTCTTTAACGGAGATATTCAGTTCCATCGCTACGAATGTACGGAAACGTGCTGTATCAAGCACACCGGACTGGCCGATTACGCGGTTTTTCGGAAAACCAGTCGTTTTGTAAATCGTGTACGTCATCGCATCTACCGGGTTAGACAATACAATAATTGTGCTGTTCGGCGCATATTTCTTAATTTGCTCGCCCACGGATTTCATAATGCCTGCGTTTGTATTGACAAGGTCATCGCGGCTCATGCCAGGCTTACGCGCAATACCTGCCGTTACGATCACAAGATCAGCATCTTTGATTTCTTCATAGTTGGAAGTACCTGTAATGCGAGCATCAAATCCTTGAACCGGGCCTGCTTCGGCCATGTCCAATGCCTTACCTTTTGTCGGATTTTCCATTTGCGGAATGTCAACAAGTACGACGTCTCCGAGTTCTTTTTGAGCCAGCATGAATGCGGTAGTTGCTCCAGTGAATCCAGAACCGATAACAGCGATTTTCTTACGAGTGAAAGACATAACGGTCTCCTCCTGATTGAATGCAATTTATAGAATGTTTCACATGCATAAGCATGTAGAACACATAAGGAAGGGGAAACATATACACGATGTGTATGCGTTGCCCCATAAAAAGCAAGTTTTAAATTACATGTTCTTAATTAGTGCATCGCCAAATTCAGAGCATTTCAGCTCAGTTGCACCTTCCATGAGACGAGCGAAATCGTATGTTACTTGCTTGGAAGAGATTGTTTTTTCAATCGCGCTGATAACCAAGTCGGCTGCCTCTGTCCAGCCCAAATGACGGAGCATCATTTCACCGGATAGAATAACAGAAGACGGATTTACTTTATCAAGTCCTGCATACTTCGGAGCAGTGCCATGAGTTGCCTCAAAAATTGCACGACCGGTTACATAGTTAATGTTTGCGCCCGGCGCAATACCAATGCCACCAACCTGAGCAGCCAACGCATCTGAAATGTAATCACCGTTCAAGTTCAACGTAGCTACCACATCGTACTCGGCAGGACGAGTCAAGATTTGTTGTAGGAACGCGTCAGCGATAGAATCTTTTACAATAATTTTCCCTGCTTCTTCCGCTTCTTCCTGCGCTTTGTTTGCCGCATCTTTACCCAATTCTGCGGCAATACGGTCGTATTGCGCCCAAGTGAATACTTTGTCGCCGAATTCTTTTTCCGCCACCTCGTATCCCCAGTTTTTAAACGCGCCTTCAGTAAACTTCATGATATTGCCTTTATGCACCAATGTTACGCTCCTGCGATTGTTGTCAATCGCATATTGAATAGCGGCGCGCACAAGGCGGCTTGTCCCTTCTTGGGAAACAGGTTTTACACCGATTCCGGACGTTTCCGGGAAGCGGATTTTCTTAACGCCCATTTCGTTTTGCAGAAACGCGATCACTTTTTTCACTTCTTCGCTGTCCGCGCTCCATTCGATACCAGCGTAAATATCTTCCGTATTCTCGCGGAAAATAACCATGTTTGTCAGTTCAGGGTGTTTTACAGGAGAAGGTACGCCTTTGAAATACTGCACCGGCCGCACGCACGCATATAAGTCCAATTCCTGGCGCAGCGCTACGTTAATAGAACGGATACCTCCGCCAACCGGCGTTGTCAGCGGGCCTTTGATAGCGACAAGATATTCGTTGATAGCCTTCAATGTGTCATTTGGAAGCCATTCGCCGTATTTGTTGAACGCTTTTTCCCCCGCGTATACTTCGTACCACGCAATTTTCTTCTGGCCTTTGTATGCTTTCTCTACTGCTGCGTCAAGAACGCGAACCGCCGCGTTCCAGATGTCCGGACCCGTGCCATCTCCTTCAATAAAAGGAATGATCGGATTGTCTGGAACATTCAACTTGCCTGTGCTGTCTACCGTGATTTTCTCTCCGTGTGTAGGCATTTCATATTTTTCAAAAATGGACACCTTTACCCCTCCTAAATATGTATTAAGCGCGTGAGGTTTCCCTACAACACAATTATGGCAAAAGCAGGAGAGGGGCCTGCCTTACGGTAACCCCTCACCTAAACTTTATTTATGTTTTAGCGTTCCTCAAGTGGAACGTAATGCGCGTTTACCGGTCCAACATATTCGGCGCGCGGACGAATGAGGCGGTTGTTCTCATATTGCTCTAAGATATGGGCTGTCCATCCAGACATACGGCTGATCGCGAAAATCGGCGTGAACAGATCACGCGGAATACCTAAGCTGTGATATACAGATGCGGAATAAAAGTCTACATTCGGCTTTAATCCTTTTTCAGCCGTTACCAATTCATCAATTTTCACGGACATCTCATACCACTGCGGCTGACCTGTAAGCTTTGTTAGCTTTTCAGACATTTTACGCAGATGCTTCGCGCGCGGGTCACCATCTTTGTATACGCGATGACCAAATCCCATGATTTTTTCCTTATTAGCAAGTTTATTACGAATATAGCTTTCCGCATTGCCCGGGTCTTTAATTTCTTCAAGCATGGCCATTACCGCTTCGTTCGCTCCTCCGTGTAGCGGTCCTTTCAAAGCGCCGATTGCAGATGTAATTCCGGAATAAATATCAGACAGAGTAGCTACTGTAACACGAGCAGCAAACGTGGATGCATTCAGCTCATGGTCAGCATGCAGGACAAGTGCCGTATCAAGCGCATCGATCGCGATTTGATCCGGCTCTTCTCCGTTCAGCATGTATAGAAAATTTTGCGCGTAGCCAAATTCCGCGTGCGGAGCCACTACTTCTTTCCCCTGACGGATACGGTGGTAAGCCGCAACGACGGTTGCTACTTTCGCCTGCAGGCGAGTTGCTTTGCGTAGATTTGCTTCCCGAGACATATCTTGAGCTTCCGGATCATACAGAGCCAGAGCGGAAATCGCTGTGCGCAGAACAGCCATCGGATGATTTCCTTCAGGGATAGTTTTTAACAGCGTGATTACATCTTCAGGAATCGCAGCATTTTCAGCCAAGTCTTTTTTCAGCTGGCTAAGTTCATTAGCCTTCGGAAGGCGACCATGCCACAATAAGTACACAACTTCTTCAAATGAAGCGTTTTCGGCAAGTTCATCAATATTGATACCTGCATATGTAAGCACCCCGTCAATAATGGAACTAATGGAAGACTGGGCTGCTACAATTCCTTCTAATCCTTTTGCTGACATAGTATTATCTCTCCTTTATCCCTATAATTTTATCTGTCGGACGCCCTCAGAAATATCCTCTCTCTTTTCCCGGAAAACTCTGTAGGCATAAAAAAAGAGAGAAGATACGTCTTTAGTTTCAGAATAATTATAGAATATTTCAGCGGGTTTGTGAATGTTTCCTAAAAAAAATGTGAAATCTTCCACAACAAGCAGAAAGCTTGCTTTTTTGTTCACAATTATCATAACCTAAAATAGAAATTTGTGAAAGTGCTAATCATTAGTCTGGCTATGTATAAGGAGGTCGGAATGAATCCTCTTATTTACCATCGAATGTTTCAGGTGCTCCGTTTCTTACTTGTGATGGGTATCCTGTACGCCACGTACAGACTCACAATCTTTTTTGCTCCTTTATTATATCCTTTCATCATCGGTTTTATCATTGCATATGCAATCAACCGTCCGGTAGATATGCTGGAGAAGCGGGCACGCTGGCCACGCTGGCTTGCCGTAACTGTCATGCTTACGATAGTGATCGCCGTTCTGGTTGGCATCATTACTATACTTGTCGCACAAGTTGTCATTGAAATCGGAAAATTGCTCGAAATGCTGCCGATATACATCGATCAACTTTCCAATTATGCTAAAAATTTCATATCGCGCAGTTTGCAATCAAGTCTGTATGAGCGCTTTGTCAGCCTGTACAGCAGTCTTGATGAGGGATACCAGCAAAAAATACAGGAAAATGCAGGAAAGGCTCTGACCAAGATTGCCCAGGCCGGAACAAATATGACGAAAACAATTCTTACCGGCATCAGTAATTTTCTAAGCTCCATTCCCAATATGGCGACTGTATTCGTTATTTCGATTCTATCTGCCTTTTTTATAAGCAAGGACTACCATAAAATGATAAGCAAAGCAAAAAGCATGGTTCCCGTCGAGTTCACGAACAAAGGCGCACGAATATTGACTGATTTGCAAAAAGCGCTCTTTGGTTTCGTGAAAGCGCAACTTACACTTGTTTCCATTACCTCTATGATTGTGATCGTTGGGTTGCTCATTCTCGGCGTTCCGTATGCTGTATCCATTGGTCTTCTTACCGGTTTGGTCGATTTAATGCCGTATCTGGGAACAGGGGCAGTATTCGTACCGTGGATTGCATACGCCGCCTTCGCAGGAGATCTCCGTCTTGCTATCGGACTTGCTATTCTGTACGCAATCGTAATCATACAAAGGCAAATTATGGAACCTAAAATCGTCGCTACGAATGTTGGTCTTGATCCGTTGTTTACGCTCATCGCGCTCTTCGTCGGACTGAAACTATTCGGATTCCTTGGCCTTATTCTCGGCCCCGTGCTGCTGGTGATTATTAACGCACTGCGCAACGCGGGTATCTTCCGCGATACGTGGAAATATATAAAAGGAAAACCGCCAGAACTGTAAAAAAAGGCGTACACAAAACAGAAAAGGCAATCCTGTCCTCGAAAGAAGGACAGGATTGCCTTATGCTGGAAAAGAAGCTAACCGGCAGCGTTACGGCGTAATGCGCTCTTCTTTGTATGTATTAACATTATGCAGCAAAACCATTCGCCGAGCAGAATGTTAAAGAGTACGAAAAAAAGGGCGTACTATCGACTATCTTAAAATCGGTTGAATCGGTTCCATATAAATATTTGAGTGTTGCCGGACTGAATTTTTTTATACAGCCATCTCTTCATGAACAATTTGGCGATTCCTCTCGTATATGGAATCAAAAGCAAAAATCCAGCAATATCGGTAAAAAATCCGGGGGTCAGGAGAAGAAGGCCGCCGGCGAACACACAAATGCCGTCCAAAATCGCTTCACCCGGCAACTCACCCCGGCTGAACTGTACCTGCGCCAACTGAAAAATTTGCAATCCTTGGCGCTTGGCGAGCCACGCTCCTATCACCCCTGTCAGAATGCAAAGCAAAAGCGTCGGAAGCCAGCCAATACCTTTTCCGACGGCCGCTAGCAACCAAATTTCAAGCACAGGCACGATCAGCAATATCGCTATAAATACGCGCAGCATGTCTTCTTCCCCCTTCCTTTTACCATTCGTATTGCTTCATCAAGCGGTACACTTCCGGCGCATGTCTCTCCAGACGCACCGGCTTTAAATCGGTCGTCGTCCAGATATGATGTGTCTCACCTGAGGCTAGAAGCTCGCGATCCGGTAGCCTCAACGCTTCATATCCAAGCAAAAGGCGAACGCCTTCACAACGAATCACCCTCGTTCTGATAAGAATTTCATCATCATAACGGGCCGAACGTTTATATTTTACGTGTGCCTCTGAAAGTGGAAGCATAAATCCCATATCTTCAAACCGCCGATAAGTGAAGCCCATCTGCCGGATCATTTCCGTTCTCCCAACTTCAAACCATACAAGATAATTGGCGTGATAAACAACCTGCATCTGATCCGTCTCCTGATAGCGAACCCTGAGCGTCGTCTCAAACCACTTCTCTTTTCCTTCTGTCACCATCTTTCACTCCACCGTTTCTCCCATTTTACAAAATCTGTGAAAATCCGGCATATATGCGACCGCTTGCTGCGTCCACTGTTACTTCATCGCCATCCGAAAACAAATTCATCGCATCCGCTACGCCAACAACAACTGGAATGCCAAGATTAAGCCCTACCACTGCAGCGTGCGAAGTAAGCCCTCCTTCTTCCACGATCAGCGCAGCTGCCTTCTCAATAACTGGCATCATATCGCGGTCTGTTCCTTTTGCTACCACGATGTACCCTTTCTCACCAACCGGCGGAATTTCGACACCGCTCTTTACCTTCAACACCTTACCTGTGGCAGTGTTGTGGCCAATGCCTTGACCTCGGGCCACAACATCGCCGACAATATGCACTTTCAAAAGATTTGTCGTACCCGACTCACGCACCGGTACACCCGCTGTGATGACGACAAGATCACCGCGCTTCACAATACCTGAACGAACAGCTGTACGTACGGAAATATCCAGCATTTCATCCGTGCTTTCCGTCGGTTCGCTGTAAAGCGGAATCACGCCCCACACAAGCGCCAGCTTGCGGCATACGTGCTCATGTGGAGTAACTGCGATAATCGGCGCTTTCGGACGAAATTTCGAAACCATTCGCGCCGTGTGTCCGCTCTCTGTTGCGGTAATAATGGCGGCTGCATCCAAATCAAATGCCACGTTCGCTACCGCCTGGCTTAGTGCATCCGGAATGTGCATCTGCTTCGCACTCGAATGTGTGTGCAAAATTTCGCGATACGCAAGCGCAGCTTCTGTTCGTTCCGCGATTCGGTTCATTGTTTTCACAGCTTCAATCGGATATTTACCAGCTGCTGTCTCACCGGAAAGCATAATCGCGTCTGAACCGTCGAAAATCGCGTTCGCCACATCGCTCGCTTCAGCGCGTGTCGGACGTGGATTACGCTGCATCGAATCCAGCATCTGCGTTGCCGTGATCACCGGTTTGCCTGCCTCGTTGCAACGGCGAATTAATTCTTTTTGTACAAGCGGCACTTCCTCCGCAGGAATTTCTACTCCTAAATCTCCGCGAGCAACCATCAAGCCGTCTGAAACAGCAAGAATGTCGACCGCGTTTTTAACTCCCTCATGATTTTCGATCTTTGAAATGATTTGAATATCCGCATTATGACGTTCCAAAATTTCGCGAATCTCCAACACATCTTCAGGCTTGCGGACAAATGAAGCAGCGATAATATCAATGCCTTGTTCAATACCAAACTCGATATCCTTAGCATCCTTTTCTGTAATGCCCGGCAACCTGATTTGCACACCGGGAACATTGACCCCTTTTCTATCTTTTAGCGTCCCGCCGTTACGAATCCGACAATATATCTCCGTGCCCTCTACTTTCTCGACAGTCAACTCGATCAAGCCGTCATCAATAAGAATCGTGCATCCCGGATGCACGTCGTTTGGAAGTCCCGCATATGTAACGGATACACGCTTTTCATTTCCTTTGATCTCTTCCGTCGTCAGTACAACCGTTTCACCTTCTATTAGTTCAACGGACGGGCTCTCCAACACACCTGTACGAATCTCCGGTCCTTTCGTATCAAGCAAAATCGCCACGTTTTTTCCCACTTCAGATGCCGCCTTACGAACCGCGGCAATCCGCGCACCGTGCTCTTCGTGCGTGCCGTGAGAAAAGTTGAGGCGGGCAACGTTCATTCCTGCTTCCATCAATGCTTTCAACGTCTCAATCGATTCGCTTGCAGGGCCAATCGTGCATACAATCTTCGTTTTTCGCATCGTTTACGGACCTCCTATGTACATTTGATTTGATAGTTCGACATTCTTTATGTATCCTCTCACCACAATACGAATGTCAAACTATCAAGAATGAGATATTATACAGATTCCGTGAAGGCTGCATACCGTCCTATTGCTTTATATTTGTGATAACGATCAACAACCAGTTCCTCTCGGCTCATGGTTTTTAACGCATCAAGATGTTTGAGCAACACAGAACGCAAGCCGGTTACTGTTTCCGCAAAATTACGGTGCGCGCCACCGATAGGCTCCGGCACGATTTCGTCCACCACTCCTAATTCAAACAAGTCTTGCGCCGTAATTTTCAGCGACTCAGCCGCGCGTTGTGCCTGGGATGCATCCTTCCACAGAAGCGCCGCCGCCCCTTCCGGAGAAATGACGGAGTAAAAGGCGTTCTCAAGCATTAATAAACGGTTACCAATGCCAAGCGCCAATGCGCCACCACTTCCGCCCTCGCCGGTCACAATGCAAATAATTGGTACCCCAAACGAGGCCATCTCGCGGAGATTACGTGCAATCGCTTCGCTTTGACCACGTTCCTCCGCTGCTTTACCCGGATAAGCGCCCGGCGTGTTAATAAAGCAAATAATCGGCCGGTTGAACTTGTCCGCCTGCTGCATGAGACGCAACGCCTTGCGATAGCCTTCCGGGTGCGGCATTCCGAAATTGCGCGCAATGTTTTCTTTGGTGTCCTTTCCTTTCTGATGCCCTATTACTGTGACAGGCTGCTCGTTAAATTTAGCGATACCGGCGACGATGGCAGCATCATCCCCGTACAAACGGTCGCCATGCAGTTCGATAAAATCAGTAAATAACGCATTGATAAAATCAAGTGTGGTCGGACGCTCCGGATGACGAGCCAACTGCACGCGCTGCCACGGCGTCAAATTTCCGTATATCTCCTGGGCCAGCGCTTTCGCCCTCGCTTCTAATTTTACAATTTCATCCGTAAAATCTATATCCTTTTCTTCCGTAAATCTGCGCAATTCCTCAATTTTTCTGTTTAATTCTAGGAGCGGCTTTTCAAATGATAATTCTCCAGCCATTAGCTTCCCCTCCTTACCGTATGCATATCAAGAATTTTAGCAAGCGTATGACGCAGTTCTTGACGGGGAATGACTTTATCAAGCTGACCTTTTTTTAGAAGAAACTCCGCGGTTTGAAAATCTTCCGGAAGCTCCTGGCGAATGGTCTGTTCAATAATGCGCCGCCCCGCAAAACCGATCAACGCCCCCGGCTCCGCAAAGTTGTAATCACCTAACGAAGCGAAGCTGGCCGACACCCCTCCAGTAGTCGGATTCGTCATCACGGAAATGTACAAAACGCCCGCTTCGTTCAGCCTAGCAAGAGCGGCGCTTGTTTTTGCCATCTGCATCAGGCTGAGCACGCCTTCTTGCATACGCGCGCCGCCGGAAGCAGAAAACAAAATGAATGGGTACCGTTTCTCGAGCGCTTGTTCAGCCGCACGGGTGATTTTTTCGCCAACAACCGAGCCCATGCTTCCCATGCGAAAGCGCGGATCCATAACAGCGATAACTACCGGATAGCCTTTGATCGTACCTTCTCCCGTTACAACCGCTTCAGAAAGGCCGGATGTCTCCATATCCTTTTTTAGCTTCGATAAGTAATCCGGAAAGTTCAGCGGATCAGTCGAGAGCAGTTCGCTATCATACTCGAAAAAATACCCTTCATCCAACAGCATCGCGATCCGCTCGAATGCTGTCATTGGAAAATGATAGCCGCAACCCTGGCAAACTTTTAAATTTTTTTCAAGTTCTTTGGCGTACGCAATTGTACCGCACTTGTCGCATTTAATCATCAGACCTTCGGGCACTTCCTTGACTTCAGCTTTTTCCTCCCCCCGATCCTGGGCCTGTCCCGTACGTACAGTTGCGTACCGACGTTTTTTATAGAAAATATCTTTTAACATAAAAAATAGTACACCTCTCTTAAGGTATCAATGAAGAATCGTACTCAAGACTTCCTGCGCTTCTTCCACCTCACCCGCAGGAACGAGAATTTCATACTGCTTGGAGACACCGGATTGGCGTATTTTCACAAGGAACCCTTCGGCTGTTAGCTTGTCTTGGATTTTTTCCGCGATTTTTGCGCTCGGGGCGATGTAGATGACCGTCCACATCCCGTCTTCCTCCTTAAACAAATATATGTTATCTGGTTCCATTCTAAACCTTTTGCTTTATTGTTCTTTACGTACGTTCAAGGCTATAAGATACTGTTTTCGAGATGGTTCGCCATACGGAGCACAGCTTCTTCTTCGTCACCGGCTCGAATAGCTTCCAAAATCGCCCTGTGTTCCTTAAATCCTTCTTCTGCTCTTCCTTCACGCGCAAGAGAACGTTCGCGCACCGACTTACTATACTCAACCAACGGTACCCATATCCGATGTAATACAGAATTACGACTCGCACGGCAAATCGCCCTATGGAACAAATAATCCTCCTCCGTCGGCACTTTGCCTTCCCTAATTTTTTCTTCACCTTGCAAAATAATGCGTTCCATCTCGGAGAAATGCTTTTCACCGGCTCGGCTGCATGCCAAGCGAACCGCATCAAGCTCCAGTATTTTTCTCATTTCGACTACGTCTCTTCTCGTTTTAAAGTCTTTTAAAATATATGCGCCCATAACATTAATAAGCTGATTATGTCGGTAATGTTGGAGAAACGTTCCTTCCCCACGGCGGGTCGTAATCAATCCTAGGAGCTCGAGCGCCCGCAGCGCTTCTCGCACCGAGGAACGTCCCACCTGAAGCCGATCCGACAGTTCCCGCTCAGAAGGAAGCTTGTCTCCCGGCTTTAATCCGTCCTCTTTAATAATCTTATTTATTTCCAGAAGAATTTCCTGATACACTTTGCGCTGCTCGGGCAAACTTGACACGGCACTCACCCTGTTTGCTGATTTTTAATTGCCAAAAAAAGAGGATTGCTCCTCCTTATCATCATCAACAGCTTTTTTATAGTATTTGTACTGCGGAAAGCATCTGTCCTTTGATTTGTTCAGGGTCGATCTCCTTTCTGGCTACACCGGTATCCATCGCTGCTTTCGCAACCTCGGCAGCTACATGCGGTGCCACCCTAGGGTCAAACGGAGAAGGAATAATGTAGTCCGGTGTCAGTTCTTCATCTCTAATTAGGTCTGCAATCGCACGTACGGCGGCCAGCTTCATCTCTTCGTTAATATCGGTAGCCATAACTTCCAACGCTCCGCGAAAAATTCCCGGAAATGCAAGCACATTGTTCACTTGATTCGGAAAATCCGAACGTCCTGTGCCAACTACCGCAGCCCCCGCTTCTTTTGCTAAATCTGGCATAATCTCAGGTACCGGATTAGCCATTGCAAAAATAATCGGGTTATCGTTCATCGACCGTACCATCTCTGGCGTAAGCGATCCTGCGACGGATACGCCGATAAACACATCCGCTCCTTTCAGCACATCGGCCAATGTACCTTCCACTTTGCGCTGGTTTGTAATGCGCGCGATCTCTTCCTTGATCGGATTCATGCCAAACGGACGCCCTTCATAAATCGCACCCTTCGAGTCACACATAATGACTTCTTTGACACCCATGAATAGAAGCAGCTTAATAATGGCGATACCAGCTGCGCCCGCACCATTTGCAACAACGGAAATATCCTCCATTTTTTTACCGACGATTTTGAGCGCGTTCAAAAGCCCGGCTGCTGTAACAATCGCCGTTCCATGCTGGTCGTCATGGAATACGGGAATGGACAATTCCTGCTTTAACCGCTCTTCAATAATAAAGCAGTTCGGAGCGGCGATATCTTCTAAATTAATGCCGCCAAACGTCGGTTCCAGGTACTTTACGGTTTTGATAATTTCTTCCGGATCCTGCGTGTTCAAACAAATTGGAAACGCGTCTACACCTGCAAAAGATTTGAAGAGAACCGCTTTGCCTTCCATAACCGGAAGCGCTCCTTCAGGTCCGATGTTTCCGAGACCAAGTACCGCCGAACCATCGGAAACGACAGCAACCATATTTCCTTTCACGGTATACTCATATACTTTCTGACGATTATCAAAAATATCCTTGCACGGCTCAGCTACTCCGGGTGAATAAGCCAGACTCAAATCTTCTGTGCTCTTTAGCGAAACTTTCGATTCCACCCGAATTTTTCCTCGATTCTCTCTATGCAGCTTCAGTGCTGCTTCACGCATGTTTGGCACCTTTTTAACAACTCCTTCTCTCTTCAACCCCGAATTTCATCAAAGTGGTCTGACCACTCCGTTTATTATTCTCTCATTATACCAAAAGAGAGTAATCTGTAAACCTGATCGAACCTGCTTCTAGGGGTTTTTTACCGTAAATTTACCGTTTTTTAATAATAACCATTCCTTCCCCAATTATTTTCTCAATTTTTCTAATAGTATCACTTTTAGGAGTTATATTATATTCTTCCGTCAATTGCACAGAATGCCGTTTTCCTGCGTAATAGAGAATAACCGGACTCATCCCCCGCTCCGCGCGCAAAATCTGCTGTAAATTTTGCAGTTTGACCACATCGCTCTCCACAGCCTCTTCGATTTTAATGAATACCATAGGTGGAGATTCAAACGCTTCCCTAGGTATATCACTGTGAGTAAATGTATAAGCGATTTCCGTCAGCTCTTTAATCCGTTCAGCGATACATTTCACTTCATCCCCTTGTCTGTTAGCTTTCCCTTCAACCGCCAACAACTTTCCTCTCTGAAGTAACGGCATGGCATGATGGTAAACGCCCGGAAATACAACCATTTCTACACGCGAGGTCTGATCTTCCAGCTGTACAAATGCCATCGGTTGTCCTTGGCGTGTAGTAATGTTGCGTACGGCGCATACCATACCAGCAAGACGCACCGGCTGCTTTTCCCGCTTTTCCTTAAGCCGGTGAAGCGGGAGAAACGAAAAGTGCTCGCACACCTCGCGGTACTCATCCAGAGGATGGCCTGATATATACAAGCCAAGCAATTCCTTTTCCTGCAAAAGCTTCTCTTCATAACCAAATTCCGGGGTATTAATCGAAACGTCCGGAACCATTAGCACCTCTTCATTATGTTGTTCCGGTTTTACTAAAAAGCCAATCTGTTCTTCTTCCTTGCGCCGCGCGCGCTGCGCCCATTCAATCACCCTGTCCAGCGCGGCCAGCAAAGCCGCCCGATGTCCGGGAAAGCTGTCCATCGCTCCGCTTTTAATGAGCGCTTCCAGCACACGTCGGTTGCACACCCTCTGATCAACGCGCATGCAGAAATCGGCCAAATCCACAAACGGGCGCTTGGCTCGCTCCTCTAGAATTCGTCGAATCGCCTGCACTCCGACGTTTTTAATTGCTCCAAGCCCAAAACGAATGCTTCCGTCTTCTACTGTAAAATCTGTTTCGCTGCGGTTAACGTCTGGCCCTAGCACAGGAATGGAGCGCTTCTTGCATTCGTCTACATACTCAGCTACTTTGTCCATATTTCCCTGCGCCATTGTCAACAACGCCGCAAAAAATGCGACTGGATGATTAGCTTTTATATACGCCATATGGTACGCAATCATTGCATACGCAGCGCTATGACTCCGATTAAATCCATAATCAGCGAAACGAACAATCATGTCATACAGCTGGTTGGCAAGTTTATCATCGTATCCTTGTTTCAACGCGCCATCGACAAACTTTTTCCTTTGCTCTTGCAATAACTCACGCTTTTTCTTTGACACCGCGCGGCGCAAAATATCGGCCTCGCCAAGCGTAAACCCAGCCACCTTGGAAGCGATTTGCATAATTTGTTCCTGATAAAGAATAAAGCCGTACGTTTCCTTTAAGATCGGTTCCAGTACAGGATGCAAATAGGTCACTTCCCGCCTGCCATGCTTGGCCGCTACAAAATCCGAAATAAACTCCATCGGCCCCGGACGAAACAGGGCTAAAACAGCAACGATATCCTCAAACTTGGACGGCTTTACTTCCCTGAGCACACGACGCATGCCCCCCGATTCCAGTTGAAAGACGCCTGCTGTATCTGCTTCTGCAAGCATTCGGTACGTACGCGTATCATCAAGAGGAATGGCCGCCAAATCAATGCTAATCCCTTCTTGCTCTTTGATAAGGCGAATGGCCTGTTCAAGCAACGTTAAATTTTTCAATCCAAGAAAATCCATTTTTAGAAGCCCTACATCTTCAAGCGCTTCCATCGTATACTGTGTCAACGCATGCCCGTCATGCCCCTGCTGTAGCGGCACGTGCTCAGTCAAAGGGTCGCGCGAAATGACCACACCGGCCGCATGAGTGGAAACGTGCCGTGGCAGCCCTTCCACAGCACGCGCAAGCTCGATCAGCTTCTTCGTCTGCGGATTATTCGTTACCGCCTGACACAAAGCCTTGCTTCTTTTCAGCGCGCGATCCAGTGTAATGCCGGGTTCAGCCGGTATCAATTTCGCGATTCGATCTACATCCCGCAGCGGTATATCGAGCGCGCGCCCTACATCCCTCACAGCCGCACGCGCCGCCATCGTTCCAAACGTAATAATCTGTGCTACGCGATCAGCCCCGTATTTTTTTACTACATAATTTATGACTTCATCACGGCGCTCGTAGCTGAAATCCACATCGATATCCGGCATACTAATACGCTCAGGATTTAAAAAACGTTCGAATAAGAGATTGTATTTTACCGGATCAATATTCGTAATTTGTAGCACGTACGCGACTAAACTGCCCGCCGCCGATCCCCGGCCTGGCCCGACCGCGATCCCTCGTTCACGCGCGTAGCGGATAAAATCCCATACAATCAAAAAATAGTCGGCAAATCCCATGCGGTTAATTACACTAAGTTCGTAAGCCAACCGTTCACGAACCTCTTCGTTCGCATCGTTACCATAGCGTAAACGAAGTCCGTCTTCACATACTTTCTGCAAATACTCTTCTGCAGTTTGGCCGTCTGGAAGAGGAAAACGGGGCAAAATCGTCTCACCCAGCGGAAGCTCCACCTGGCAACGCCGAGCAATGCGGACCGTATTTTCAATCGCCTCTGGCAGAAAGATAAAACGCTCGCTCATTTCTTCCGCGCTCTTTAAATAATACTCCTTTGTCTGGTATGTCCGCTCTGTATCATCTATCTTTTTCCCTTCGCCTATGCAAAGCAATATATCCAAAATGTCAGCGTCCTCTTCGCGTAAATAACGTACATTGTTGGTAGCTACAAGCGGAATCCCGGTAGCTCTGCTCAAATCGACTGTGCGCTGATTTACAAGCCTTTGCTCTTCCAGAAGATGATCCTGAATCTCAAGGAAGAAATGTTCTGAACCAAACAGTGCCCTGTATTCCTCAGCCACTTCCTTCGCTTTATCCATTTTCCCTGCTCTCAACAACGAACCAATTTCTCCATCCTGCGCCCCGCTCAGTGCAATGATACCTTCTGTGCATCCGTGCAAGGCTTCTTTTGCCAGCACCGGGTGATACACACCTTCCGCATGTGCGCGGGATAACAGCCGCATAATGTTACGATAGCCTTCCAGCGTCTCCGCAAGCAAAATCAACGAAAATCCTTTCTGGCCATATACCTGTCCATCTTCTTTCGTCTCATCTTTAATTTGAAGCTGTGTCCCAAGAATCGGCTTAATTCCTTCCGCTTTGCACGCCTTATAAAAAGGGATAGCCCCGTACATCGCTGAGGAATCCGTAACTGCCAGCGCTTCCATCCCCAACTCTTTCGCCCGGTGCACCAGCGGCCAAATGCGCGCCGCGCTTTCAAGCAAACTATATTCACTGTGCACATGCAAATGAACAAAAGATGCCGTTTTCATGTTTCTCACCCTCTTCGCCTTCGGGAATCTCCCGTTTTCTCCTGCAATTATTATAAACCTTAACATATAATACTCAAAGCAATATAAGAACAAATATTCCCCTTCTATTTGCAGCCTGTCTCCCATACAGATTGATATATCAGGATATTTTCACGGTTCATCAAAGCATGAAAACAAATCTATTTTATTATAGAAAGGAGTAAATCTCCTGTGAACAAATCGTTGTTCGGCTATTTAGTTAGCCATATGGTGATGTACTTTTTTGTCGCCTTCGGCATTGTCCTAGGAGGTGCTATTCTGGGGGGATTGGCAGCTTTTCTAACCCGGCAGCCTCCGTTTCATGAAATGGAAACGCTCGCGGTCAAATTAAAAATATGGGGAATGGTCGGCGCACTTGGTGGCACCTTTGATTCATTTATGCAAATCGAGCGCGTCATTCTCGACGGCAACATGTCTCCTGTTATTAAACAAATTATTTTTATCATCAGCGCGTTTATTGGTGCGGATACAGGCACACGCATGATCCAATGGCTCATCCGTGGTGAGCCTTCATGAGGGTGCCTTCTGCTTCCGCTTTTCGGCGCTCCCTCCGGTTTGTTCTTCTTTTTCTTCTCGGGGTGATTGCAGGAATGTGCGCGCTTCTTCTCATGGTAGGAGACGAAATGGACAGGCTCCATTTAAAAGCCCGTAAACTAGAAAATGAAAATATTCAATATGTAGAACAACTAATAGAGTATCAAGAAATAAGAAAAAACTTGATTCAAAAAGAAAAAAAAGTGGTAGAAAAAATAGAAATTCATTTGCAAACACAAGACGAGTTCGTGGGAACAGAACTGGAAAAAAAGCTGCTCAAGGACTTATATTTTCTTAAAGGAAAGCCGCTGGATTATGTCGCCAGTTTTCATGAAGGGATCGGAATAATGCTTGCGGAACGCACATACACAATCGATGGACGGACATATTTACTGCACTTGTCTACACTTGTAATTTCGCCCTCCTTGCATTTTTATATCCGGGTTGAAGAAAAAAGATAGTCTTCCTATCGCCACCGCTTGCAAACTTTAGTAAAATAAAAAAAAGGAGGAATGAACAATGGTTATTAGTCGAAGAGAAATGGCGCGCGCTAAAGTCGAAAAATTAAAAAAAGGGTTCTCCGCGTTCTCTGAAACGCAAGAAATTACGGAACTGATGGAACGCTACATCAAGGAAGAGAAGCTAAATGTTCATGTCGACAAAACATCCTTGGGCTGCTGGTTCATTCCCGCGGACGGTACAGAACACGAGACCCGCCCCCATTCATAACGCGAAAGCACGGCCGCTTTCCCTGCCGAAAAGCGGCCATTGTTTATAATTACTGGATAAATGAATACAAAAATGAATTGAAGAAAAATGCAGGAAAGGGAGTTCAATCATTGCCATTATCGTCCATTTTTACCATCGTTATCATTTTATCAGCTACCATTGCTATTTACTACGCGATTACATGGCGCAGCCAACCCGGTGTGATCGCTCGAATTTATCAGGCGCGCATGAATATCGGCATGGGCATATTCTTGCTCGGTGTCGGTACTAATCAGCTTATGTTTGACGATGTGGATACAATTCGTTTGGTTATTGGTATTATTCTCCTTTTTATAGGCGCGGTTAACTTGATTATGGGAATCCGTAATCTTACATACTTTACGAAGCTCAAAAGAGAACAACAAAATAAAAGATAAAGCGGAGCCGCGACTCCGCTTTCTTGTTTTATCGTTCGATAACCTGCACGGTCATCATTGCTTTTGAAACAAGCATACCCTGATGGTACACTTCGACTTCCACCTTTCCAAATTTTCGGCCCACCTCCAGCACGCGCGGGCGGATTTCAATCGTGCTCTCGATTTGTACCGGTTTTAAGAAATACACCGTAATATTTTCCGGCACCATATCGCCTTTCTTATACTGGCGCAACGCTCGGCTTCCAGATTCGGAGACGAGGGTAGTCAGCACCCCGCTGGAAATGTTTCCGAGATGGTTCGTCATCTGCGGTGTTACTTCTCCTCGAAAATAAATGCCCCCTTCTCCTTTTTCTTCATGGAATCGGTTCATAATCTGGTTTGCAAACGTTTCTCCCATTTGGGGTTGCTTCTGGATATACTGCAACGCTTTCAATACGTCCTGGCGAGTAATAATCCCCAGCAGGCGGCGGTGATTGTCTACAACCGGAAGCATCTCAATGCCTTCCCACACCATCATATGAGCCGCCGACGCGACCGAAACCCTCGCCATTACGGTAATCGGGTTCTTCGTCATTACTTTCTCTACCGGAACATTATAATCGTGCCCTACAATATCTTTTGTTGTGACCACGCCAAGCACTTTCATGTTTTCGTCCACAACCGGAAAGCGGCCATGCCCGATTGTTTCTACCATCCGGCGCCAATCTCCTACTGTATGATTTGCCTGCAAATAATAGGCATCCTCCAGCGGAATTAAAATATCTTCCACCATCATGATTTCTTTTTTAATAAGACGATCATCGATCGCACGGTTAATCAATGTTGCCACCGTAAACGTATCATAGCTGCTGGAGATAATGGGCAACTTCAATTCGTCCGCCAATTTCTTTACTTCTTCGCTTGTGTCAAAACCACCGGTAATTAATACGGCCGCTCCGTGTTGCAAGGAAAGCTTGTGTGCCTGATAACGGTTTCCAACTATCAAAAGGCTGCCCGCGTCCACATAACGCATCATCGCTTCCAGTTTCATCGCTCCAATAACGAATTTGTTCAGCGTCTTATGAAGCCCTTCCCGTCCGCCAAGCACATGTCCATCGACAATGTTTACGACTTCAGCGAACGTTAACTTCTCAATATTCTGTTTTTTCTTCTTTTCGATCCGTACAGTTCCTACACGTTCAATCGTGCTGACCAATCCTTGCGCTTCCGCCTCTTTAATCGCCCGATACGCCGTTCCTTCGCTCACTTCCAAATCTTTTGCTATCTGGCGCACGGAAATCTTGGTACCTACTTCCAAATCTTCGATATGCTGAAGAATTTGTTCATGTTTCGTTGCCATAGACTCACCTTTTTTCTGTATCAATCTGTATTATTTTTATTATACTTCTTTGTTATAACAATCACAAACAGAAAATAAGCCGCCTTGATAAGGCGGCTTCCTCTGTACTATTCATAATCGGGTTGTGTTCTTCCAGCCTTCTGCTCATCCTGCGTCATAGCAAGCAACGGTGATTGCTCTGCCTTCGCCCATCCATCAATGATTTGATAAAGCTGAGAGCCAATAATAAGAAGAGCGAATGTGAGCCATATAACGCTGAACAAGACCGCTTCTGTTTGACTGCGCAAAAGCGGAAGGCGCGGCAAGCTATATAATACAAGCAAAAATGCGAAAATCAGATAAATAATATGCCGAAAATCATTCCTCATATTCTTCACCTCGTTTTGCTGTAATAAGCGTAAACAGGAAGTTGGATATAACGCTTCCTTTTCTCTTTACGCTTGTACAGTATATGCGCGAGACTGAGAAATCAGAATGATAAGAAATTATTCATTCTCCACAAAATTGGCCGCCAGTTGCGCTGGATGCGCGGCGATACAGCGGAAAATTTTCATCCCTTTCTGTACAAATTTCGCTTCATACTCAGTCATGATGTTGCCTTCCGCGTATTCGCTGTTATGCAAATCAAACGTAATTTCTTTCAACAAAAACAACTCTTCTGCGAATCGATTGAGACTGTATTCAAATAATCCCTCATTGTCCGTTTTTAATTGAATACAGCCTTCCGCTTTTAATAGTTTTTTGTACTGTTTTAGAAAATCATTATGGGTCAGGCGACGCTTTGCGTGGCGCTTTTTCGGCCAAGGATCGCTGAAATTAAGGTAGAACCTGTCTACCTCTGCGGGTGCAAAATAGCTTTCAAGTTCGCGAATGTTAATCCAGAGAAATGCAATATTCGCAAGCCCTTTTTCCTCCGCTTTTTTCACGGCTTTAATAAGCACCTCTTCATGCAATTCGACACCAAAATAATTGATATGCGGATTTTGTTCGGCAAGCGTCGTAATAAAGTTGCCTTTACCAGTACCGAGTTCGACATGTATTGGATTGTTGTTGCCAAAAAACTCGCGCCACTTGCCTTTGTACTGTTCCGCATCCTGTGGGACAAGTTTCGGATAGTTGGCCATCGCTTCGCGCACGCCAGGTTTTTTACGTAGACGCATGGGTAGAATCACCTATTTGTTTCGAGATTTTATGCACTGTTATTTATCTTACGCATTATGGGAGATAGATGCAACCAAGAAAACAAGGCGCGAAATTTTCATTTTTTAGATAAAATTTCCTGGTTGTTAATGATAAAATATATAATGGGTGTTTTTTTATCATGCACCTAAATCTATGTAATAAGGAGGATTATATGAGTACGATAAGTATCACAACCAAACCGAATCCAAGAAAAAATCCAGCTTTAGGAGAAATCTACTATGAACCATAGTTATCATCCTTTGCAAAAGCGTTTAGTTGAACAGCTAGCATTTATTGATGAACATCGTTATACTTTCTTAGATACTTACTTCCCTTCAAACCTTTTGGAACGAAGTAAAGTGGACAAGTTTTTCGATCAATATGTACAAGAAGTTGAGAGTTTTCTTTCAACATTTAACGCGGGCCCTACTTCAATAATGTCTCGCGTGTTTATCGGAAGTAAAGTATTGCTATTTTATGAGCAAGGGCAGGAAACAGACTCCTTCACTTTATGTTTTCCCGAAAAAGCCAACCCAGATTCTGGATACATTTCTTTTCTTTCTCCGGTAGGTTGGCAACTCATACTGCGCTCAACAAACGAAGCATTTACTTTAAATACACCAAACGGAAAAACGGATGTCGTCATTCAAAAAATTGAATTTAATGATTGGTAAAAATACTAAAAAATCATGAGCACAAACCTTTCGAACTTTACATTAGTACCTTATATACCTATTGCTAGGCATTCTCGCCTCACATAAGCACAGCTTAAAAGGCCTGACACTTCTTTCCTTAAGTACGAGGAGATCAAGTGGCAGGCCATTTCTTTTTCCGCTCTCGCTTTATCTTACGAAAAAAAGAGCGGCTTGTACGCCGCCCAAAACACAAGAGGTATATAAAAAGGGGGTTTTTCATCACACTTTTAAGATACCTCATCAATATTACACACATATTACAAAACTATTACTAATCTATTATATTTCCAATTCTTCTCCCGGATTTACAACTTTTCCTTTTAATCCTTTGTTTTCCAGATTATGAATAAAAGCTTCCGGATCTTGCTTAATCGGCGGGAACGTGTTGTAATGCACCGGAACCGTCAGCTTGGCGCTGACCCATTCAGCCGCCTGCAACGCATCTTCTGGCCCCATTGTGAAGTTGTCGCCAATCGGTACAAATGCCACATCGATATCGTTTCGCTCGCCAATCAATTTCAAATCGCTGAATAATCCGGTATCCCCAAGGTGATAGAGTGTCTTGCCTCCCATTGTGATGAGGAACCCGCCCGGCATGCCACCATAAATAATTTGTCTTTCGTCTTCCAGCACAATGGCAGAACTGTGGAACGCCTGTGTCATTTTCACTTTGCCGAACTCAAATTCATAGGCGCCGCCAAGATTCATTCCGTGGACATTTGCGCCTTGCCATCCCATGTATGTAGCCAATTCATGTGTGGCGATAATCATGGCATTGTTCCGCTTTGCGATAGTAAGCGCATCACCAATATGATCGCCATGTGCGTGCGTCAACAATACATATTGCACTTCGATATCTTCCGCTTTTGTTACCGCCAGTGGGTTTCCAGTCAAAAACGGATCAATAATGATAGATTTGCCCGCATGAGAAACCTGTACGCAAGAATGTCCATGATACGTAATCTTCATACTTCTACCCTCCATTATTTTCTTTTCTTGTCCATCTTTTCTTATTGTACCAGCGTTATGTACGACAAACAAACAAACAAATAGGAGAATACTCACGCTCCCTTTCTTTTTTTCATAAGATGAAGGGATGATATATAGATGTAGGAAAGGGGGAGCGAGCCTTGCCACAACGTTATACGCGTATCCAGCGCACACCCGACCAGTCTTTTCCTGCTGCGATCGATGTGCTGCTCCCGGCTTCCTTTGTCAAACAATACGGGATTGTCGGCAAAAAACCGTTCGAACTTATGTACGGATTGCGGACAATAACTGCCGCTTTTGAAATTACGACTTCATCCGTCATAAAAATAAAAGAATCTTTCGCACAGCGGCTCGGCCTATTAGAAGAAGAAATCGCGTATGGACTCCACTTCCACCCGGCAACAAGGAGGCTAGTTATCGGGCCGATTGTCGGTATTTTAATCTCAAGGATGGTGCCAACAGACGAAGGTCCTTTCGGCAGCATTACCGACTTCTGTCGGGAAGTGACACAAACATGCCGCCTGCGCGGCGGGCTCGGCTTTATTTTCACACTCGATCAAATTTCGCGGGAAAAAGATATGGTGAACGGCTGGACATACCGCAATGGTCATTGGATAAAGCGAGTATTTCCTATACCGTTTTGCACGTACAATCGAATCGGTTCACGCAAAGTTGAAGAAAGGGAGGAGACCAAAGAAAAAATCGCGATTTTAAAAGAAAAAGGCGTCCTATTTTTCAACGAACAGTTCCTGGATAAATGGCAAATTCATCAGCGTATGTCCTTGCTGCCAGAAACAGCATCGTTTACACCTTATACGGATTTATATAAAGGAGCCGCTTCATTGCAAGCCATGCTGCAAAAGCATCCTTATATTTACCTAAAACCTTCGAGCGGAAGCCTGGGGCGCGGAATTATCCGTCTGTCCCGTACCCAAAATGGATATATATGTCAGTATGCTACCCTCAATGACACGGTAACGCGGCGATACAACTCGTTCAACTTGCTGCACCAAATGCTACGTTCCCGTATGCGTAAACAACCGTATCTTATGCAACAGGGACTGCATTTAATCAAACTCAAGGGAGGCATTGTCGACTTTCGGGCCCTTGTCCAAAAAAATAAAAACGGTGAATGGAGTATTACATCTATTGTCGGACGAAGTGCTCCCACCTGCAAAAGTATCGTCTCTAATGTAGCACGCGGCGGCACTATACTTCCGTTGGGCAATACGCTGATTGCAGCCGGTTTTTCCCCCGCCGCCCGCGCTTCCATCACTGCTTCCGTCCGGCAACACGCGCTTCTTATCGCCCGCCTGTTCGAACAGTGTACGGAAGGACATTATGCTGAACTCGGCATCGATCTCGGTGTCGATAGAACAGGCAAAGTATGGCTGCTTGAAATCAATTCGAAACCTTCAAAAACAAACAACTCCTTGGCGAATGCCGGTAAAGGGCCCCGCCCTTCTGTCATTCGGCTGGTCGACTACTGTTTTTACCGCAGCGGTTATATACCTAATCCTCGCAAAAAAACAATGCAAATCAAACGTTCCTCGAAAAGGAGGTTATCACCATGATAAAAAAGACGTTGGGGTATCTTGGCATCCTAGCGACCCCAAGCACAAAATATCACCCATTTCCGGAAAAGTCATTCTACGCGTATTTATGCCAGGCCGGGATACGTATCGGACTGCCCGTATACGTCTTTTTACCAACTCAGATTAATTTCGTTACCCGGACTGTTATTGGTTACCAGTATACAAAACAAAAAAAATGGATAAAAAGACGCTTTCCTTTCCCCACCTTTGTCTATGATCGGCTTTCTAATCGCAAGAAGTATGAGACGCAAATCCGAAAACTAAAAAATGATCCTTCGATTACTTTTCTAGGACATGTGCTGGGCGATAAACTCAAAAACCATAACCTACTTATCCAGCACGCTGGCCTTGCCGCATATATGCCGGAAACCGAACTTGTCACTTCGCTGCAGGTAATAAAAAACATGCTCGACAAGTACGATGCAGTCGTAATTAAACCAATGCGCAATTCGCTTGGCATCGGCGTTATGAAAATCACCTCCAAACAAGGAAGCCATCGAGTCGAAGGGCGCGATTTTAAAAACAAAATCTTTTACCGCAAATTCTCCAATCGTACTGCGCTCTTGCTCTGGCTACGCAACCAATTTAGTGTAAAAATGATCGCCCAGCCTTATCTAGAGCTTTCCACACCGGAAGGCATCCCTTTTGATATCCGGGTGCTTGTACAAAAAAATGGCCAAGGCGAATGGGTTGAGACCGGGCGCGCCATTCGGGCAGGAGTAGTAAACGGCCTTACGTCCAATCTATGCGGCGGCGGCAAAGCGCATTCGTGTAAACCATTTCTAAACAAATATTTCACCGAAGAACAGTTACAGAAAATTTATAGTGATATTGAATACATCGTTAAGGAACTCCCACCGTTTCTAGAAAGCAAACACGGGCGCTTAGTCGAACTCGGCATTGATATTGGAGTCGATAGGGGAGGCAAAGTTTGGTTGATTGAGGTGAATTCCAAGCCAGGACGCGCTTCATTTCGTCGAATCGAAAACAGCACATATTACCGGGATGTACGGCTCAACCCTTTGCGCTATACACATTATCTTGCGCAGTTGCGAAAGGGTCGGTGAGCATATGAGTATAATCGCGACGGGATGGGTGTCCATTCACCCCTTGCATCGTACATGGCACCTTCATTTTTCCGCGAAAAAAGCGCCGCACACCCTACTGGCAAAGAAAAAGCTACACCTTCGCATTGGTGGCTGGAAAAAAACACTGCTTATCACCTGTAAGCATCCCAGCCCCCATACTATCAATTCAAAAGTACGAATCCGTTCTCAGCAAAAACACCTTACCATCGGTCCTTTCATTGGTATTTTAACCGTGGCAGGAGGCGGTCTGTTCCGCGGTGTACAAAGCAACTTTATTGATATTATCGAAACAGGAAGAAAGCTGGGAGCGCTCGTTTATGTCGTTCCAGTGGAAAATATCGACTGGAATTCTCGCACCGTGCGAGGATACTTGTTCGATAAAAAAAGAAAAAAATGGATAAAAGAAAAACTTCCGTTTCCGCATGTTTTCTATAACAGGATTCCAAACCGAGCGTATGAGGGAAAAGCGCATGTAAAAGCCGCACTAAACCAGCTTTCTGCCACCCCCGGTCTAACGCTTTATAACCCACACTTTTTTAACAAACAACAATTGTACGCCGCCCTACAGAACAATCCCGAGACCCTTCCCTATCTGCCACGTACGCTCCCGCTTTCTTCCAAAGATGTTTTTTATAATATGATTTCTTCCTATTCGCTCGTATATCTAAAGCCGGCAAATGGAATGTCAGGGCAGGGAATTTACCGGGTTCAGCGTCAAAGTGGCGGAAACTATCTCGTGCAACATCAAGAACGAAAAAAAACAGTAGGAAAAATGTTTAAAACAAAAGAAGAAGCATGGTTCTATCTCGCTCCGCACGTAAAAAAGCATTACTTAATTCAAAAAGGAATTGACCTCGCCACATTTGATAACAAACTTTTTGACATTCGTCTGCTTGTGCAAAAAGACGGAAAAGGTGAATGGGGGGTGACGGGCATCGGGGTTCGGCTGGCCGGCTCCGGTAAAATTACGACTCACGTGCCACGCGGCGGTTCCGTGCAGCCTCCGGTCCCCATCCTTTCAGCCGCTTTTCCGGATTACTCAGCGGAAAAGCTGCTCTCAAACATACGGCTTATGGCGTTATGTATCGCCAGATCCCTTGAAAAAGAGTGGCCTACTCTCGGGGAGATATCCATAGACATCGGCATTGATAAGACGGCACGTCTCTGGTTTATAGAGGCAAATGCCAAACCGGGCAAATTCGACGAACCCCATATCCGTAAACTTTCGTTGCGGCGCATCGTCGAGTACGCACAGTATCAGGCAAATTTCGCTGCTATTTCGGGTGAAAAACGCCATGTTCATTCATGAACTTTCTCCCGCTTTGTTTTCCCGAACACGGGAAAAATTGCTCCGTTTCATTCATGTACATGGGGATAGACGCATCACCGCCCGCGCCATTCGCTGGCTGCGCGCATTGCCTGCGGAAATGCTAGAAGAGGAAGGGAATATTGTTCTTATCTATACCCAAAACAGCAAATTGCTTGGCTGTATCGCCGTTTATGGGTATGGGACACAGGAATCGTTTCTCGTTGTCCACCAGAAAGCAAGAGAACAGGGGATCGGAACAGCGCTGACGAACGCGGCGCTCTCCCGGCTTGGCAAATTGTACGTGCGGGTAGCAGCCGATAATACGGCTAGCTTAAAAACTTGCTTTACCATCGGAATGGTTGCGTTCGCCTGCGTGCGCGGCGTTACCGGAAAGCCGACATTATGGCTTGCGGCAGGAGATTGGAGAAAAGAAGACGTGAAAACAATATGACTGGAAGAAAACTACTTATCGGAGTGTTAACTTATCGCAACGGCGCTTTTATCGCTGGCAAAACATATCTTACTCGCTTGGCGCTCGTGGCTGAAACATACGGTTGCGAGCTCGTTGTTTACTCTCCAGCTGATATTTGTGAAGAAAAAAACATCGTCCGCGGATTTGCATACGACAAAAAAGAAAAAAAATGGGAGGCCAAAAAGACACGGACTCCCGATATTGTATATGACCGCTTTAGTAACATGACACCTGAGATATTCAAAAAGTACGCAGCATACCGGAACAAAAGCCGCCTTGTTTATTTAAATAGCCGTTTTGCTCACAAGTGGAACGCGCACCAGTTTTTTAGTGGTCATTCCGACATCGCCCCGCATCTGCCTGAAACAATGCGCGTACAGCAGGGCGCACTCGGAAAACTAATACGAAAATATCCAGTCCTGTACGCAAAACCAGTTAACGGTTCGGGAGGCAAAGGAATCATCCGTATTCAGCGCAAGCACGAGATATTCGAGATGGTCGGCAGAGATAAAACAGGCTGCATCATCCGCAATACGATCCGCTCTCTTCCTGCAGCCGAACGTTACCTTCTGCTCTGGTGTCAAAGGCAGGGCCGCACGTTTATTTTACAGCAAGGCCTCGATCTTGCGCTTCTCCCCGGTTTCATCTGTGACAGCCGTGTACTCGTACAAAAAAATGAGGTAGGACAGTGGATAATAACCGGTATCGTAGGCAAACAATCTCCACAACAGCTCATTACTTCCAATTTACAAAGCGGGGGCCGCGCTGTTCCCATAAAAAACTTGCTTACGCTACGCTTTTCTCCCGAAGAAACAGAAAGCATCCTGCAAGGCATTAAACAAGTAAGCTTATTATTGCCCCAACACATCGAATCAAAATTCGGTTCTTTCATAGAGTTTGGAATTGATATCGGAATTGATACAAAAGGCCAAATCTGGATCATCGAAGTGAATACCAAACCTAACCGGGAACTGTTCCGCCTCGCAGGCTTGATAGAAACGTATAAAAAGGCTGTCGAAATGCCTATTCGCGCAGCCATACACCAGATTTCTTCCCCTTATTTGTAAAACAATCAACATAGTCATATAGTCTCTATTCGCTTATAGGCGAAACAAAGGCTATATGACTTTCTGTCTTTTTTTATAATTACAGGAAACAATGCCATCCATCTGCTAATGTTCTTTTCCTTAATGGCAAAAAACATGCTAACAGGAGGTATGGCCGCCGCTCCAGGACAAGCCGAAGCGGCAATGGTGTCTGCGAAATTCGGCAGAACCGTCAAACAGACGTCACGATCAGCAGCCTTAATAGCCCTAGCATAAAAAATATTATGTAACCGCACGCCGGATTGTAAAATTAAGAAAAACTCACAGCTTGCGCCTCTCTTTTCTCATCAAAAAAGAGGGGCTTCTTGGCTTACCTGGCGAAAGTATTCCACAATGCCATGTACGTGATTGTGTAATGTCCACCCCTTCTCTTCTAAAATAGCTTTATGTCGTCTGTGAAACGGCTCTGCTTCATCACGGATCGCGCGCTGCCAGGCGCTCAAATGCTTCCGTTCCTCTTCTGTCAACTGCTCCTCAATCGAGCTGCAAATAAAGGAACGACAGATGCTTGTTTTAAAGCGCGGGTCGAGGCCGCACCCTTTGCCATCAATAAAGAACTGGCATACCGCATACGCCAGCCGCTCATCCACCGCAAGATACGCCGTATTGGGCGATCGTTTCAGACGTTCATAGCGCTCCGCCGGCGATTCATCTTCTTCCGAAGAACGCTCGTAAAATAACGGTTGAATGCTAGCACCCGCCACAATTTCATAGTCGTATATCTCATTTTGCGGATTTGCATATATTTCCTTGAGAAAGAATTCCGTCTTTCCCGCGGCAATCATCTTATATATTTCAAACAAAGTAAATACCGGTTCATACGCACAGCACCCGATATGCGGTAAATCACCTGAACGCCGCTGAAAATGCGGTTCCGGGCAATTTCGGCATACTGCGGACAACAATTGCCTGTTTTCTTCTTCCCACCATAGCACGTCATTCCCCATGTTTTTCCTGCCTTTCATTCTCTGTTATGGATTGATTTCTACTAGACAGTATAACTCATCTTTTTTTTATCATCTTTTAAAATAATGCTTTACAAACAAACTATTAATCGAGTATTCTTAAAAAGTTAATTTAACGCTTAAAAGCGTACAAGCGTTTAAGTAGTAAAATTTTTTGGAGGAATGAATCGTGCCAGAGCAACACCAAGAAACAAAATTTACAAAAGCGGAAGCTGGGCTTATTACATTGTTTTTGCTCAGCATTCTTAGCTTCTGTATTATCGGATGGCAGGCGCCTCCGCACGTTCCTTTACTTTTATCCCTTTTTCTCTTAATCATTATTAGTTCCATAAAAAAAGTGCCCTGGAAAACGGTTGAAGAAGGTATGATTGAAGGCGTGCGGCCAGGACTTACGCCGATATTTATTTTTATTCTTATCGGTGCACTCATTAGCGTTTGGATAGCAAGCGGCACTGTTCCCACAATGATGGCATACGGTTTCAGCATTTTATCGGGAAAATACTTTTTAGCCGCCGTTCTGCTTATCACTGCGGTTGTAGGAACCTGCACCGGAAGTTCGCTAACAACGACAGCCACGATCGGAGTCGCATTTATGGGCATGGGAACGATGATAGGCATCAATCCCGCTTGGATAGCAGGTGCGATAGTATCAGGAGCGTTCTTTGGTGATAAAATGTCGCCCCTGTCCGACACGACAAACTTAGCGCCTACAGTAGCACGCATCGATTTATTCACCCATATTCGCCACATGACATGGACAACAACTCCGGCGCTGTTGCTTTCTCTCCTGCTGTTTTTATTTCTCGGAAACGGAAACGCAGGAGCCATTCCGCAGGAACAAATTGAGGGCCTGCACCGTGCGCTTATCGAACATGCTGTTGTCCATCCTGTGGCACTGTTGCCGCCTCTGCTCATCATGGTCATGGCGATGCGCCGGATTTCGGCCATTCCAACGCTGATGGTTGGTATTCTATCGGGAATTGCAGTAGCGTTCATGCTTAATCATGAATTGAAAATAGGTGACATGATCGGGATTATCCAAAATGGCTTTACGTCCGAGACAGGAAACAAAGTCATTGATTCATTGCTAACACGAGGCGGCATTCAAAGCATGATGTTTTCCGTTTCTCTTATCTTTCTTTCGCTCAGCATGGGCGGCTTGCTATATCATCTTGGCATTATCTATCAACTGATGGATATGATTCAACGTTTTATCCAGACGCGCGGACGCTTGATCGCTTCAACCGCTTTATCCGCCATAGGTATCAATTTACTGCTCGGCGAGCAATACTTGTCTATCATTCTTACCGGTAATGCGTTTGTCAAGCAATACAAAAAACTCGGTCTTGCACGCAAAAATCTGGCACGAACGCTTGAAGACGCCGGCACCGTTGTAAATCCGCTTATTCCGTGGGGCGTCAGCGGCGTCTTTATTTCCGGAGTACTTGGCGTATCTGTTTTTGAATATGCGCCGTTCGCGTTTTTCTGTCTGCTTTGTCCTGTAATCACGATACTATTCGGGTTTACGGGTATCGGCGTGCCGTATGAAACAAAAAAGAGGAGCTGACAAGGCTCCTCTTTCTCATCTGACGGCCACGAGCGGACAATCCTATCGCCTCCCGGCTGCGGCCGCGTCTTCCCCTCTTCTGCTTTATGGCTCTCGATTAACCATCATTCGTAATTTCAACTATTTCAAAGATGTGATAAAGGCTTCCAAACGATTCAGCCCTTCTTCCAGCACTTCCATCGCGTAAGCATAAGAAATACGGATGTATCCCTCTCCATAAGCTGAAAAAGCGTCCCCTGGTACTACCGCCACCCGTTGTTCTTCCAAAAGACGCGAAGCAAATGTAAACGAAGACAGTCCAAAGTGCCCAATACGCGGAAAAATATAAAATGCGCCATTCGGCTTAACAACGTCCAGCCCCATTTCTGTAAGGCGGTCATACACGTATGTTCTTCTCTTGTCATACTCGGCTCTCATGATCTCCGCGTCATTGATGCCTTCCGTTAATGCTTCAAGCGCCGCATACTGGCTTATTGCACTGGCACATGTAACATTATACTGATGCACTTTCACCATCTGCGATGTTATATATGCAGGTGCGAACGTAAATCCGATGCGCCATCCTGTCATGGAATGAGATTTAGACAAGCCATTGATAACGATCGTCTTTTCCCGCATGGAAGAAAGCGAAGCGATGGAGCGGTGCTTTTTCTCGTAAATAAGCTCACTGTAAATTTCGTCCGAAATCACAAACACCTCTTTGTCTTCCAGGAGGGCAGCAATCTTTTCAATTTCATCCTGTTCTAATGTGCAGCCGGTCGGATTGGACGGATACGGTAAAATCACGCAACGCGTATTCTTATTTATTTTCTCGCTTAACAACGTCGTTGTGACTTTAAAATCGGTTTCACGTGTATCCACGTATACAGGTGTGGCGCCGCATAAGCGAATAATTGGCTCATAGCCAGGATAAACCGGGCCCGGCAAAATAACCTCGCTGCCTTCCGTCAGAACGGTACGTAACGCGATATCAATCGCTTCACTCGCTCCGTTCGTCACAATAATCTCCGTCACCGGGTCATAACGTAAGCCGTATTTTTTCCAAACGAACGCTGCGGCCGCCTCCCGCAGCTCAGGCAGGCCAGCGTTCGGCGTGTATGTTGTCCAGTTTTGATCAATCGCGCGTTTTCCTGCTTCTTTAATATGACCTGGCGTAGCAAAATCAGGCTGACCAATTGTTAAAGAAATGGCGTCATCGTATTGCTGCACAAGATTGAAAAATTTGCGGATACCGGAAATTTGAATATCACGAACCCGCGGATTGATTAAATGTTCCATCTGCTCGTACACCCTTTCTTCCGCGCGCAGTACGCATATTTATCTCTTTTTTTCAAGTATAGCACGCCTTATGATGAATTTTGCTGTTCAATACTAAGCATCCGTATAATTTCAGCGGCTTCGATTCAGACTTTGTGGTACGTGGTATAATATAATTTGCCTCTCCACCCTATTTCAAAGGGAACAGCATATATGAACAATAGAAAGAAAAGGTGCCATGATTACCGGAGCCATCAGCAGAATCGGGGGAGAAACGATAAAAGCGCTTTCCCCTAACAAGGCAAAGTCATGCTGATCGCTCACCTTGAAGAAAGCTTGCAGAAGTTGCAACAAAAAACAAAAGAAACCGGAAACGACATGATCGTGTGATTGACAACACAAATAATAAAATGATAAAGGGGAAACAAAGATGAAAATCATAAGCGCTTGTTTAATGGGATGCGCATGCCGGTACGACCAAAAAGACAATCGGGTAGCAGAAATTGAGCAACTCGTCAAAGACGGAAAAGCAATTCCTGTCTGTCCAGAGCAACTGGGCGGGCTGTCAACCCCCCGCAATCCGGCGGAAATTGTGGGCGGCGACGGATTTGATGTACTCGATGGGAAAGCAAAAGTTATTGACAATCAAGGCAATGACGTAACAGAACAGTTCCTGCAAGGTGCACGGCAGGTTTTGCTTATTGCGCAATCAGTTAATGCTAAAGAAGCCATTTTGAAAGAACGTAGCCCTTCCTGTGGCAGCAATATGATTTATAATGGCACATTTTCCAAAACAAAACGAAAAGGTGTCGGTGTCACTACCGCCCTGTTGATGCGTCACGGAATCACCGTCCAATCGGAGGAATCATAATGTTAGGGAAATCGACCATCATTATTTCAGCGGCCAGCGCTACCAGTATATGCCGTGCATAATGATAAATATGCGGAAGAAACAAAATCGGCACGGCGCTCAGTCCGGTCGACAGCGCGGAAATGACACTCCCTAACAACATATTTTCCATATCTTCACATTTTGTTCTCAAGTCGTAAGTAAACTGGTATCACAAAAAAACAGCACATAACGTGCTGCCAGACTGTCGACAAATCCGAAAAAACCGGATTTGCCGACAGTCTTTTTTTGTAT